>FPHM01000161.1_pt1 | contig 20066 bp, 17 predicted proteins | sample 1057441 | NCBI WGS metagenome assembly FPHM01 (sample SAMEA4473311, study PRJEB15554) | hydrothermal vent metagenome | biome: marine basaltic hydrothermal vent biome; feature: marine hydrothermal vent; material: water | place: Pacific Ocean | collected 2011-06-14/2011-07-23 | depth 1155 m | reverse complement strand
TTTTTCATTTTTTATATCGAATATAGTAAAGAAAGTATATTTAATAGTTTTTAACTTATAAAAAAGAAGTTTATAAATTAATTTTCTTATTTTTACTTTATAAGGCTGATTAGCTAACTCTTGATGATAATCAAGTTGAGCAAGACCATCATCAAGTAGATAAATATTTTTACTTTTTAAGCTATTTACAATATGATTAATATGGTCACTTCTATATTCCCCTACAAAAATTTTATCTATTTTACTTTTTTCAATAAATTTTAAAGAAGAGTGAATTTTTTTAGAAAAAATAATTTTATCTATATTTGTTTTAGGCAAAGGTATATACTTAATAGTATGCCAATCAACAAAATTTATAATTTTTTTCATTTGAACTAGCTGTTTTTTATTATCTGGATATAAAATTAAGATAATATTATTTTCAGTTTTAAAATGTTCTTTTGCCTCTATAGCATTCATAATATGTAAAGCTCCAGAGACTATAAAGATATTATACTTTTGCATCTAAATCCTTTTTTAAAACCGTAGCTATATCAAAATCTATTTTCTCATCAATATCAATAGAGCATTCTCTACTCATTATAGAAGCAAAAATATTATTTTTTAAAAAAAAGCTCTTTTCTTCTAATAATTTATTAGTTTTACAAATATAAATAGCACCATTGAGTCTATAAAATTTATCTAAATCTTGACTTCTTCTATTTAAGACCTCATCTCTTAAAAACCCTCTCATAGATAGAGTATCATCTAAGGTATTTGACCATAAAGGATTATGCTCTATTTCACAAACACTTACTACTGCATCTGCACCTTTAGTTTCAAGTAACTCTATTGCCTCATCAATATGTTTTTCATCTCTTAATGGACTTGTGGGCTGAAGCAAAACAATATAATCATATCTATTTGTATTTTCTATTGTATGGGCTATAGTATCAAATGTTGTAGCTGTATCATTTGCTAATTTATCTGGTCTTTTAAGAGTTAAAGCTCCATATTTTTGAGACTTTTCTAATATCTCGTCATCATCACTTGAAACTATAACCTTATCTATATATTTACTTTTTAAACCTGCTTTAATAGTATGGGCTATTAGTGGTTTACCATTTAAATCAAGTATATTTTTTCTAGGTAGCCTTTTGCTTCCACCTCGTGCTGGAATAATTGCTAAAAATGTTCTATTTTTATACATCAAATACCTCATTATATTCATTGTTAGCTTTTTCAAATTCTTCAATTCTACCAATATCAAGCCAATACTCTCGAATAGGAAAAGAGATAAGATTTTGGTTTAATTCAATCATCTTTTCAAAAAGTGTGGGCATATCATAAAATTCATCTTCGGGTATATAGGATAAAACAGAAGAAGAAAGCATGTAAATCCCAGCACTAACAAAAAAGCTATGTGTTGGTTTTTCTTGAATAGATTTAACTTTACTATTTTCTAACTCAACCACTCCAAAAGGAACTTGAAACTCATACTCTCTTACGCACATGGTAGCTTTTGCACTATTTTCCAAATGAAAATTTAATAGATGCTCAAAATTAACATTGGTAAGTAAATCTCCATTCATTACAAAAAATGGCTCATTTGGTTTTTCTCTCAAAAGACTTAATGCTCCTGCTGTCCCCATTCTTTTCTTTTCAAAAATATATTCAATATTTACAGCAAACTTACTACCATCTCCAAAGTAATCTTGAATAATTTCTGATTTATAGTTAACACATAAAACAATATTAACAAAACCATAACTTGCGAACTTGGAGATAATTGTTTCAAGAATAGGTTTACCTCCTACATGTAGCATTGGTTTGGGTGTGCTATTGGTCAAAGGTTTAAGTCGTGTCCCTAAGCCACCAACCATTAAAACAACTTTATTGGGCTTACTTTGTTTTGATATTAATTCATCAAGTATCTCTAATCCAATTAAGTTACGATTATCATCTACAATAGGAATTTGATGAATTCTTTTAGAAGTACATATATTAATAATTGTCTCTCTACTATAATTAATATTAGCTACGGTAGGTGTTTTAAAATAAATATCTTTTACTGTATCATTAAGAGAAATATTATTAAGAATTGCCCGTCTAATGTCTCCATCAGAAATTGTACCAAGTAATTTTTGATTTTTATCCACAACAATCGCCAATTGCTTTGAACTTTTATCTATGATTTTTAGAACATCTATAATAATACTGGTTTCAGTAACAATTATATCTTTAACATCTATCATTTATTTCTCATTCCAAATCGGATGCTTTAGCTTCCATTTTCCATTTTCTTTTTTCCACAAGTGTTCTGTCCTAAACTCTTCAATTACTTCATCATATCGTTCTACTGTTATGCCCATATACTCACAACATGCTTGAACATACTCAGCAGGATATTCTCCATCAAACCTTTTAATAAGAGCTATCCCTTCTTCTCGTGTAATGTCTCCATTTCGTACCTCTTGAGCTGTATCATAGGTTGCTCTACCAATACCATATTTAATATATGTTGTATGAAAATTAAGCCAATCAAATTTATCATCTAAACCACTATATTTACTATGACTACCTTCTGTTCGAGTATCATTAGGTAAAAAGTTTGTATTTTCAACAGCATAATAATACTCTTCTTGTGGATGCCATTTTAAATAATACCCAAGGTAATGAAGCTCTGTTCCAGTTTTATGTAAATCATAAGGATTAACAGGTAAATAAGGTTTTAAATCAGCTAAGGTAAATCCATATTTATCCATAATATCTTTAGCAGAAACACCTCCTAAAAAAATTTTATCTAAGGTTTTATTTGAAGAATAATATTCTTCATCTCTGATTGGTTTTTCATTATGTTTAATATTGTTTCCATATTCTGCACCATTTTCTCCATACATAACCAAAGGAATATCTAATAATGTAGATAAATACATCGGTGCATGATTCTGCCCCAAAGTAAAAGGTTGAAAAGGGTGACATAAATTCTCAAAAGACAAGCGAGACAATAATCTATGTAATTTTTGATTTGGAGTAATGGTGTAACAAGCAAATCCTGCATCTAACCATGATTTCATATTTCGTCTTCCCATAGGGGTCATTAATTGTGGAGGCCATGTTACGAGTAAAGGATTCATTCCATAGTTATACTTAAGTTCATAGGCAGCTCTTACACTATCTTTTCCTCCACTCCCTGGAACCAAAACGTCATAACGTCCATCCGTTCGTCTAAATCTATCACATAGCTCTTTAAGTTCAATGTCTCTCTTTTCCCAATCAATTTTCCTTTTCTCTTCAATCCATTTACAAGCTTCACAAATACCATCTTCTCCAAATGATATTGCTCGTTTTATCTCATCTGTTGTATTGGAAAAAGCTATAGAAGCAGAAGGTCTTTGATTGCTAATAGTACATTTTTTACAATACTTTACCTCTAAAGGTAAACCATATTTTCCAAATAATTCTTTCATCAAAATCCTCCAAGGAAACCTCGTCCATAATCTGTGATTTGGGCGAGGAGGAATTGGTGGGGCTTGTTATTGGTTGATTGTTCTTGTTGCATAAGCATATCCATCTCCTTTTTGTACAGTTGTACAATATTTGTAATTAATACCTTGAACAGTTGCTTTATCTGTGGATATATTAAAATTTCCACTAGCTCGAACAGCCACTTTCCCAAGGTAAGTTCCTATCTTTTTCCCTTTAGTGACTACTGCTTTCACAATATCTCCTGTTTGGAATCCTTTTACTATTTTAGAGCTTTTGGCTTTTGTTCGTGGAAATCCAAATCTATCCATTCTACACATTTGACGACTTCCACGACCTTGGGCTTTGACCTCTAAAACTTTGTTTGCTAATATTTTATATTTGTACTTATTTCCTATGCACATTGCATCAAAATAATGTTCTTTGGGCAAATTTATCTCTTTTCGATTAGCATAAGTCTCCCACCCTTCGCTTGTCTCAACCTCAAATTTTTTTGCCAACTCTTTTAGAGTATAAGTTCTTGCACTCTGAATTATAGAGGCATTTTTAGGGGTTTTTCTAGGTTCAAGATGAGAAAAATCTTTTTTAACTTTTTTACCAAAATCTTTAAGAGATAGATTTCCTTTCTCTATATTGCATTTTCGACAACTAAGTGTTAAGTTTTGAACAGAGTTTGTGCCACCTTTTGAGCGAGGAGTAATATGTTCAATCTCTTCTCCATCGCCTCCACAATAAACACATTTATGGTTATGTTTCTTAAAGATAAAGTCTCTTAGTTTTGTATCTTTAAGTTCTCCGTTTTGATACTCTTTTCCATATAGTTTTTTACCATTTGTCATAGAACTTGTATCAAAAGAGACTTTTTCAACAATAGCCTTTTTTATTGGGATTAGCTTTGCGTATTTGTTTGCAAAATTAATAACATTATCAGCTCTTGATTTAACGCTTGGTGGTAACCACCCATCAGCTCTTGTTCTATTATCAAATCTAGCTTCTCTATATCTTGTTTTTCTTGCTCTTCTACTTCTTCTTATTGCTCTCCTTGAATCCATTGCTTTTTTAATGACTTTTCCTCGATGTACTATTTCAGCGAAGAAAAAGCACTTTACAGCATCTACTATAGCAACACCAGTAACTGATGCACCAACATCAAATTTAATATCAAAATTTTTGGTACATGTTTTTTTCTCTTTCAATCTTATAGTGAAAGGGAATATTTTATGCACAATAGCTTTTCCTTGTTCTAATAATTTTCTAGCTTTAGCCTCATAAGTTGGGGCTAAAGGAGTTTTGTCTTTGCTTAATACAAAAACCATTTAAAATCCTTTTTCAGATTAGCTCACTTTGCAGTGGTGACGGGCTTTCGCCTCTCTCCTTGATAATGATACAGATGCTTGTTCGCAATGGCGAATCGTCCTTAGGTTCACAGAGCTTTAACTCAACTTAAAGAGCCTACACAGAGCTTGGAACTGGAGAAGCATTCCAAGGTGTGATAACATAAATATCGTAGTGACCAATAATATTGGTAACTTAATCTGGTCAATCAAGTCTCTTCCATACCTGTTAAGGGTTGGGAGAGGTTATTGACTATTTTTCTCCTTTATCTAAAATTCCAATAAAAAATTAGCAGTACCAATATAGACATTGAAATATAAAAAAATCTTCTAAATCTCTTTTGTTTTTCAATTTTAATTACCCCTTTATCATATCTATCCAAAAACCAAAAAGCCAAAATAAACACAATCGGTATATGTGGCATTGCTATTCTAAGTTCAAGACCATCCATTAGAAATGCTAGTGCTATCATCTCCATGATTACAAATAAAATTAATGGGTACAACTCATATATTTTTCTTTTATAAATATAGATAACACCTAACCAAAACGGAAAAGAGAGAAGTACTCTATATATTAGTCCTGAAGTATAAAACATAGTCAAAACTTTTTTAGAAGATATAATAGTAGGTATTGGTCCAATAGTCTGTGATAGTATATTTACAGCATAGGTAAAGGGGAGACCTCCAATAATGCTTCCCTGTATTGTTCTTGCATATATAAGACCATCTATTCCACCAGCAGTATAGTCATCTATCTCTGCAAAAATAGAGTCACCAAACAGTACAAACATAGATATAAACATTAAAAGAGAGATAGCTCTTATGCGACCTCCTACTTGTCCTGAAAAGAGTAAACCAAGACCAATAGCACCTATAATCATTACGGAAACAGCTGGTCTAAATAGCATAAGTGATGCTATAAAAAATATACTACTTATTAAATATATAATATTTTTACTTTTTATAAATCTATAATAGAAGTCAAAAGCAAGAAGTGTTAACATAACCATAAAACTCTCTTTTAATCCTGTAGAGTTAAAAAGTAGAACAAAAGAGGAGAGTGAGTAGGCTACCGATGATAAAAAAGCATATTTTTCTGTCATAAAATTTTTAGCAATTTTAAATATGCTAAGTGCTGTAATCATATTTACAAATAGATAAAAAAAGTTCAAAATTAGATTAGATTGTACAATATGGTATAGAGGGTATAGAACTAATACCATACCTAAGTCATCAGTATCCATATCTGTTAAGTAGTAATCTATAGCACTGTTTAAAGAGGGCATACTAACCATCTTAATAGCTTTTGTATGATATAACATAGCATCAGAATCACTAAACATAAAATAGTTATCATTATAAAAATAGGATATAAAGTTTTGCATAAATACAGCAATTAGTGTATATATAAAAATTACGGCTACTCTATTGCTATAAGATTTTATAGGCATTGTTATATTCAATTTTAACATAAGAAAATAGACTATAAAACTCAATAGTGCAAAAAGATTTATATAGAGATAGTTTCCTAAAATTTTTGAAGAAAATATCAAAAATAGAGATAATGTTGAGACTAAATAGACTCTATTTATTGCTATAAGCATGATAACACCAATATAAAACTCAAAAGGCTGATAAATAAAATCAACTTAAAGCTGTATCCAAATCTATATAACTTTTCTGATTGTAGAGTATAGAAATATATCTTGAGTATTCCAGCAGTTAAAGTTCCAACTATAACACCTTCTAACCCCATAAAATATCCAAAGAGCAGACTAAAAATATAGTTTAAAACTATGGCAGAAAAAGTAATATATAAGATATAATGTGTTTTTCTCTTTATAGAGTACCCTAATCCATTTAGTTTAGTACCTCCTATAAATAGTATAGATACAAGAGCCATAGGGAACATATAGGATACATCAATATACTTATTACCAGCAAATATCTTAACTATCCAATCAGACATAGAGTATGCTATTAAAAAAAAGATGGGTATAGATATTAAATAGATATGAAAAAAATTTCTAATCAATTTTTTCCCTTGTTCACTTTTATAACTTTTGAACATAATTGGAAAAAAACCACCAGATAGTGTATCTATAATAATTTTTGGTATCTTTGCGATTTTCATTATTAGAGCATAAAGTCCCAACTCATACATTCCAAATAACATAACTATTACAACTCTATCTACCATCTGCATTAAACTACTACCTAGAGAGTTTGGAACATAGGGTAAAGAGAGTATAAAGAGTTCTTTTAATAGCACTTTTGAGTTATCTAAGATTTGAAATTTGAAGATATACTCTTTTGATAAGTATAAAGAGAGTATAGAACCTAACGATAATCCTATAATTAAGCCTTGCAGATATGACTCTACACTTTTATCTAAGTATAAAAAATATACACCTATTAACATTCCTGATATATATGAAAATAGAGTAATAAATGAAGCCTCTTTTGCTTTTTCTCTCCATCTTAAAAAACTGAATGTATGGTAGCTTATCATATTAAACAATATATATAAACAGATATATATCCAAATCTCTCCATTTAAAAGAAAGAGTCTGTCTACATATAAAAATATAAAAAATAGTATTGTAGATATAAGGGATAGAGCAAAAAAACTAATTAAAATACTAGAAACATATAGAAAAGATAGTTGCTTATCACTATTTTGTGATTCAGATAAGAGTATTCCTATACCTGAATCAATACCTAAAATAATAAATATATTTAAAAAAGCAGTTATTACTAAAAAAAGGTCATAAGTAGCAAACTCTTCAATAGAGATACTCTTAGCTAATATCGGTATTATAAGAAAAGCTAATAGTTTATTTCCAATATTTGCAATCAGATAATATTTACTGTCACTAAGACCTTTTTTTATTAGACTCATTTATGAACTCCTAGTTCCTTTTAAAAAAATTACTTTAAGAAACTTGAAAAAGTAACTAGTATCTGTTCGCAAAGCATTTTGACTATAGCTTTTAATATATAATTTTTCTGAATCAATTACTCCTTCAAAACTATTGGGTGCATCTACATAATAGGGGGGAATTAGTCCTGGTTTATACCTATTTCTTAATGGAATAAACTCTTTTGGATACTGGTTTAACATAGTATCACTTAAGGGTCTAAAGCCAATCAATTTTAAATCTCCATTAAAAAGATTAAAAAGCATAGGTAACTCATCTAGCCAATATCGTCTTAAAAATTTACCAACTTTTGTAATTCTAAAATCATTTCTAATTGTTCCATCCTCATTTAATCCATTTTTTTTAATAATAAAATCTTGAATATATTCAGAATATGGTTCCATCGTTCTAAATTTATAAACAAAAATTCTTTTTCCATCTTTACCTGTACGGGGTAACTTAATTAACCAAGAGTATTTTTTACTCTTAATTGATTTTATACTCTTATTTTTAATAATATCTATCGTAATTTTTCCCTTCTTTTTTATAAAATCTTTTATTTCAAATCCATTAAGTATAAAATAACCATAGTAAAAAGATATACCTTTATCTAATTTTATTTTTAACTTAACATCTTCTCCTACTTTTAAGCCTCTATTTATTTCTTTTAATAAAATTCCTAAATTTGAGGAATTGCAATATACAATAGGCATAATTATCTATCCTTGTTAACTATAAAAAATATTAAACAACAAAAAATGTTGCGAAAAATTATATTATGTTTTTATTAAAAAGAGACTGAATTAAAATAGATAGGCTATTATTTAGGTAATTTTCATCTAATCATTACACTTTTCTAATTTTAATCTATTTTATGTTATCTTAAATCAATAAAGGGGAAATCAGATGTTAATTTTACTAAACAGTAATACAAATAAAATCGTTCAAACTATTGTTAAAGAGAATCAAGATATAGTAAAAATATTTTACGCAACAAATAGTGTTCAAGAGGCAAAAAAGTCTCTTAGAACCTATATTTTAAAAGATATGCGAAAAGAGGCTTTGGTCTATTATCACTATTTTTCAGATAGTAAAGATACATTTGAAAGTTTAAGATGGCAGGAGTATGCCTCTATTCGACTATTAGATTATCTTGATAATGATGGTTTAGTGCTAAAAGACCAAAATCTACGAGGTGCAGGGGTGGTTTCTGAACCAATTACAATGCTATATAATGTAATTGTTAACAATAAAACTGCTAGTGAGAGTTTTCTTTTTGATATGCTCTATCTTCTTAGACAGTATCAAGGCATACTGAAACAGCAAACTCCATCTAAGAGTATGCTTTTAGAGTGGATGCAAAGACATCCTACAGGGCTTGATACTAAGCTAATTAAGATGAGAGAATTAAATAAAAAGAGAATCATAACAAAAATAGTTCATAATATTGATTTAGGAAAGGTGAATAGAGTCCACCATAAGTTATTTAGTTCAAATATGAGTTTTAAACAAAAATATGCTTTAATAGAAGAGATGTGGAATACCAAAGAGTTTCATATGCAGTTTGCATTTAGAGACCCAGAGATTTTAAATGAGATGTTAGACTACTCTATTGATAATGAGACAATGCAGACTCTAAGAGATGCTAAAGCAAAAGGTATTCCAATTTTTGCCAATCCTTACTACACTTCACTTCTATTGGTCAATCCACCTTCTAAATATAAGTATGCAGACCAACCAATTAGAGACTATCTTTTTACTAGCAAAGCGTTAGTTGATGAGTTTGGTAGCATTGTAGCATGGGAAAAAGAGGACATTATCAAAGCAGGTAAGCCCAATGCTGCAGGTTGGATTTTGCCAGAGGGTGGATGTATTCATAGACGATATCCAGAGGTAGCAATTTTTATTCCAAAAACTACAGGAAGAGCATGTGGTGGATTATGTGTTTCATGCCAAAGAATGTATGGTTTTCAGAAAAAAGAGTTTAATTTTGACCTAAAGCAGTTAGAACCAAAACAAAGTTGGTCAACAGAGCTTCCTAAACAGTTAAAATATTTTGAAGAAGACTCACAGCTTAGAGATATTCTGATTACTGGTGGAGATGCTCTTATGAATACCGATAGACAATTAAAACATCTATTGGATGAGGTCTATCTGATGTCAGAGAGAAAATATAAAGCCAATAAAAATAGAGATAAAAAATATGCACATATGAGTAGAATTAGACTAGGTAGTAGACTTCTTGTTTTTATTCCTCAACGAATAACAGATTCGTTAATTAAGATTCTTAAAGAGTTTAAAGAGAGAGCCTCAAAAATTGGATTTAATCAGTTTATTATTCAAACACATTTTGAATCAGCCATAGAGATTACATTAGAGGTAAAAGAGGCAGTAGAAAAAATTTTGAGTGCAGGGTGGATAGTAACAAATCAAGAGGTGTTTATTCCTGCTGTTTCATCTCGTGGACATAGTATTAAATTACGAAAAGCTCTAAATGATATTGGAATATTGCCATACTATACATTTTCGGTCAAAGGGTTCAAAGAGAACTCAGCTAATTTTACAAATAATGCTAGAACAGTACAAGAGATAAAAGAGGAGAAATATATCGGTCTTTATGATGAAGAGACGGATATTGAGATAGCTAAACTTCCGAGTGAGAGTATAAATTTAATTAAAAATCTCAATACTCTAAGAGAGAAGTTGGATATTCCATTTTTAGCAACAGATAGAAATGTAATGAATCTTCCTGCTGTTGGTAAAAGTTTATCATTTAGGACAATTGGTATATTAAATGATGGACGGCGTATTTTAGAGTTTGACCATGATAAGAATAGACAACATAGCCCTATTATAGACAAACTTGGAAAGATTAAAATAATAGAGTCAAAATCAATAAGAGATTATCTAAAGCAGATAGAGAGTTATGGAGAAAATTTAGCAGAATATCTCTCCATTTGGGGCTATTCAATCTCTCAAACAGAAGAGAGAACTTCAATCTATCAATACTCTAAGTATGATTATAAAGTTAGTAGTAATTTTACTAATTTTGATGATTCTAAGTTATAAAAATAGAGTCTATTACTTTTTAGCTCTTTTTTCTTTGATTACAACCTTTACAGGCTCGTTAGTGTTTTTCCCTATATAAGGAATTGATGCTTCAAGTAAAATAGGTACAATTTTTTTTAGATTTTTTGACTCTCCTATACTTGATGTATCTACACGCCATAACTCTTTGCCTAGTCTATTTTTAGATAAGAGTGTAATGTAACGGTTATAGTAGTTGTATCTTTTACGGTAGCTTTGGTAGTATCCAAAATTATTCCAAAATGGAGAGTAGTATCCCCCATAAGCCTGTCCTATTGAAACACCCATAGTAACTCTAGGCTCTATATACTCTTCTACTTTATCTAAGATTTTTTCAATTCCATAATCAAAAAAAATGATTTCTTGAGCTAAACTTTCACTGTTTACTTTTTTATATCCCTCTTTTTGCAGAAGTTTATCTAGTGTCGAAGCTTCTCTTTGAAATTTTAGGCTATTCGCATCAGTATCTTTTCCTAATGCTTTTATAGCATAAGTCTTTGGCGTAACTATAAGATTAGGAGCAGTAATAGCATCAATAGTAACTTTATATTTACTAACTATAGGAGAACATCCTGTTGTAAAGAAAAGAGTTGTAAATGTTAAGATATATAGAATGGTTTTATTCATATTCTTGTCTCCTTTATACTTTATTTTACTATAAGTTTTCTTTGTGTAGGAATTGTATATTATCTATTTTTCACATGTTCTGCAATCAAATGTATTGCCATTGCATAAGATGTAGAGTGATTGTATTTGGTTAATACTCTAAAATTTCTACCTCCCATCCATATATCGTCATGAGTTTTATTTCTAGTTTTAAGCAAATATGCTTTTTTCTCATTAAAAGGTTCTATTGGTTTAATACCATGTTTTTTAAGGTAAGTAAGCGAAAATCTCTTTTTATAACCAGTTTTAAGTTTTTTAAAACGTTTACCATTAAAGTTAGTGCGAACAGCAACTACTCCTCCTTTTCTCCATCCTTTTTTATGCATAAATCTAGCAATAATTCCAATAGCATCTTCTAAGTCCCAAGGGTCTTTTACTCCATCTCCGTTATAATCTACTCCAAATCTTCGTTGAATAGAGGGCATCTGTTGTACTACACCCATTGCTCCTGCAAATGAGCCATATTGAGTATATATATCTCGGTTTTCTTCTCTCATAAGTAAAAATAGATGTTTGAATTCGGATTTAAAGAACTTTTTCATACGGTTTTTATGAAAAGCAAGAGTAGCTAAGGAGTCAAGTACTCTATAGTCTCCAGTATATGTTCCATATTTGCTTTCTACACCTATAAAACCTACAATATAGTCCATATCTACATTGTACTTCTTTTCGGCACGTTTTAAGGTTTGGTAGTAGTTTTGTTTAAACTCTTTTGCTAGTTGCATTGTGTTTTCATCTAAAACATGGTCTTTGTAGCGTTCCCAACTTCCATTGGTGGTGTTTATTTTATATTTTCCTGTGTATCGGTCTAGTGTCTCTTTGTCTAGCATTGCATTTTCTAGAACTTCATTCATGTAGCTTCGTTTAAAATGATATTTTTTAACCATCATATTAACAAATCTTTTTACTTCTGCTTTTGCTAAAAAATTATAAGGAACTGGTGGAAGTGGCTCTTTTGGTGCAGATGCCACAAGCATAAGGGGTATAAATAGGATTAGAGTTATTGTTTTTAATATTTTCATAGTAAAAATCATAGCATAATTTATAGCTCTTTAGTTATTTTCATCCCCTATTTAGTAGTTTTTGACTAAAATAATGCAGAAAAATCTCCCATAAATTAGGAACATAAATAATGTCAAAACCATTAGAAAATTTAGATGATGTATTAAAGTCACATAAACTTAGCCAATTAGAGTATGCTCATATATTAGAAATTTTGGAGGGAAGACATCCAAATATTGTTGAACTTGGAATCTTTTCGGCAATGTGGTCAGAGCATTGTTCTTATAAATCAAGTAAAAAATATCTGAATGGTTTTCCTACTAAAGCTCCTTGGGTTATTCAAGGGCCTGGAGAAAATGCTGGTGTAATTGATATTGGTGGAGGAATGGCTGCTGTTTTTAAAATGGAATCACACAACCACCCAAGTTTTATCGAGCCGTATCAAGGGGCAGCTACGGGTGTTGGTGGAATATTGAGAGATGTATTTACAATGGGTGCTAGACCTGTGGCAAATCTAAATGCACTTCGTTTTGGAAATATTACAAACAGTGATAGAACTTCTAAGTACCAAAGACATTTAGTTAAAGGTGTAACAGAGGGAATTGGTGGTTATGGTAACTGTATGGGTGTTCCTACTATTGGTGGAGAGTGTTCATTTGATGAGTCTTATAATGGAAATATTTTAGTAAATGCTTTTGCTTTAGGTCTATGTAAATCAGATGAAATCTTCTTAGGAATTGCAGAAGGTATTGGAAATACTGTAATGTATGTAGGCTCTAAAACAGGACGTGATGGACTTGGTGGTGCTGTTATGAGTTCTGATAGCTTTACAGAAGAGTCAAAATCACTTCGTCCAACTGTTCAAGTGGGTGACCCATTTATTGAAAAACTTCTGCTTGAAGCATGTTTAGAGCTTTTTAAAACTAAAGATGTTGTTGTAGGAATACAAGATATGGGTGCTGCTGGGCTTACATCTTCTGCTTTTGAAATGGCAGGAAAAAGTGGCTCTGGAATGATAATGAATCTTGACCAAGTTCCTGCTCGTGAAGAGGGAATGACCCCTTATGATTTTATGCTTTCTGAATCTCAAGAGCGTATGCTTGTTTGTGTAAAAAAAGGTAAAGAGCAAGAGGTTATTGATATTTTTGAGAAATGGGATTTAGATGTGGCTGTTATTGGAGAAGTAACCGATACAGGGCGAATGGAGCTTATGTGGCATGGAGAGAGAGTTTGTGATATGCCAATTGCTCCTGTAAGTGAAGAAGCACCTATTTTAGACCGTCCAACTGCACGTCCAACTTATTTAGATGAAATTTCAGGAAAAACTATTGACTCTTATGAAAAAGTAGATAATCAAGTAGCCTTTGAAAAACTTGTATCTTCTATGGAGGTAGTTGATAAAGCTTGGATATATGACCAATATGACTCAATGGTTCAAACCAACACAACCAAAGCCCCTGGAAGCCTAGATGCTTCATGTATTAGAATTAAAGAGACAGGTAAAGCATTGGCAATGTCTTCTGATTGTAATCCTAGGTACTGTTATATTGACCCTCATAAAGGTGGAGCTTTGGCAGTTGTAGAATCTGGACGTAATGTTGCAATGAGTGGTGCTAGACCTCTTTCTATTACTGATTGTTTAAATTTTGGTAATCCTGAAAACCCTGAGGTTATGTGGCAGTTTGCAGAGGCTTGTGAGGGAATTAAAGAGGCATGTTTAGAGCTAAATACACCTGTAGTTTCAGGAAATGTATCTTTATATAACGAAACAAATGGGGTATCTGTTTTTCCTACACCTGCGATTGCGATGGTTGGGCTAAATGAAGATGAAAATAGAGTGCTTCCATCTTCGTTTCAATCAGATGAAAATCATTTAATTCTTATTGGAGAGACTGGTATAGAGTTTGGTGCTTCTTTGTATATGAAAGAACTATTTGGAGAGACAGTAGGTAGTTTAACTGATATAGATTATGCAAAAGAGCTTAAGCTTTGGGATTTAGTAATTGAAGCAAATGCAAAAGATTTATTATCTTCTGCAAAAGATTTAAGCTCTGGTGGGTTAGCAATTGCTTTGGCTAAGATGTCTGCTGTTTCTGGTAAAGGTGTTACTGTTGGTATTAGAGTTTCAGATGAAAGAGCAATTTTTGAAGAGTCTCAAAGTAGAGCAATTTTAGAAGTAAATAGCAAAGAGAATCTTGAACTAGTTATTGCTATGGCTAAAGAGAAAGGATTAAAAACAGATATTATTGGTAAAGTTGGTGGAGATACTATTAAAATTAATAATATTGAAATGAAACTAGAGCAACTTCAAAAGCTTTATTTTGAAAGATTTAAAGAGGTAGTAGAACAAGATATTTAATTTCTTGTTTTACTTAAACTCTATTATGGTTAGGTACTTAACTAGAAATAATACAGTTAAATTGTTCAGTCTCTTCATCATAAATTGGTTCTGTATTATTGTCGCAGTAATACAGAGACATCGGAAGAGAGGGTTCTATTAATTCTAAATTCATCTCTCTTTGTTGTTCATTATATAACTCTTGCTCATCAGGATTTGCCACAAATTTGTCAGGGTCAGGAGTAATTGTATTCATCTCCTCTTCTTCTGAAATTGGTTCTAATACTTCATTTTCTTGTTTACGATATTTATAAGGTTCTAAAGATATTATACCCACGTTTGATGGATTTTTAAATTTTACTTGAATACTTTTATCTAAAGGTGTAAGAAATCTATGAACTATTTTTTTATTTTTAAAGTTAGATACTTTTTTAGGCATATTTTTTGATTGATTAAATTGTTTTACATCTACATAACATACTCCATTAGAACATTTTAGTCCATCTGCTGTTATGCTTGTGCTTGTTACTATTGATAATAAGAGTACTGATATTAATTTTTTACTTTTATCTAACATTTAATTTTTCTCCATCATAGTGTTTTCATTTTTTTATACACATATTATGGCTGAAATAACGTAAAATAAGATTAATTTACATCATATTCTTATCTGAAATATATAAAAAAGTATCACAATTATAGATTTTTTTATATAGCTAAATATTATATAATATAAAAAAATTAGATAAAAATATGTTGTTTTATTAATACTTATTTTTTGTTCAAAAATATTTTTATATATAAAATATACCTTAAATATTTTAATTAAAAAACTCTTTCCATTCACTAACTATATCAACATTTGGAAAACCATCTAGTATCTCTTGGGGTTGAAAATTTGGTTTATAAGAAAATGCTTTGCATCCATCAACCCAATATCCTAAATAAATCCAAGGAAGTTCCAATATTTTTGCAAGTTCTATTTGATATAGTAGAGAGTATGTTCCTAAAGAGAGTTGAGGATAATCAGGGTCATAATAAAAATAGATAGAGGAGATGCCATCATCTAAAATATCAATTAAATCAATACCAATAAGTTTGTCATCTTTAAGATAAAGAACCTCTTTTCCAAAGTCATGAGCCCCCTCTACAAAGTTTTCTCGATATTCACGAGGAGAGATATTGCGATGAGACCAATTATCTTTTTTTTGTTTAAAAGAGTGGTACTTATTATATAAATCAATATGAGCTTGAGAAAGGCTTGGCTTTTGAATAATGATTTCAGTTGCTTTGTTTCGTTTAATTGCTTTTTTTTGTGATTTACGAAGTTTGAAATTATTAACATCTATTCTAATTGATTTACACTCATTACATCCATTACAAATAGGATGAAAGTAGTAGCATCCAAAACGACGCCAACCACGATTAATAAGTGCTGTATTATATTTTTGCGTTGCTTGTTCTATATGTTTATAGTTCATACGTACAGATTTTCCGTCTATGTAAGCACATTCGTAATCTAACATACAGAAATCAGTTGATAATGGGGGGGTATCTGTAAAAATTGTATCGTTCATAATAGGAATTTTATCTAAAAATTGTCAATTTATAGTAAAATTTCATTTATTTTTAAAATGAAGGGGAAGGCTTGTATCTTTATCAACCAACAAAGGGCTATGCTTATAATAGTGATTCAATTTTTTTATATGATTTTATATCTAATTTTCAGCCCAAAGGTTCACTTTTGGATGTTGGCTGTGGTGTTGGTATTATCTCTCTTTTACTCTCCAGAGACTTTAAGCTTTCTACTACTATTATAGATAAGCAAAAGAGTATGTTAATATATGCTAAACATAATTATCAGATAAATAATTTAGAAGTCAATGCATATTTAGGAGATTTTATAGAGTTTAGCGAAGATAAAAAATTTGATTTTGTAGTCTCAAATCCACCTTTTTATGATTCGGCTGTTATTCAAAGTGAAAATGAACATCTGAATATTGCTCGTTATGCTCATCATTTGCCTATTTCTGAGTTTATTGCTAAGGTTAAAAAGGTTCTAAAGCCAAGAGGGCGTTTTATCTTTTGCTACGATGCAAAACAGATTGATAGACTTTTATCTGCTTTAAAAGAGAATAAAATTAATCCAGAGGTTTTACGTTTTGTGCATTCAAAAATCAATAGAGAGTCAAAATTAGTTATGATTTCTGCACGTATAAATTCTAAATCATTAACAAAAATAATGCCACCATTGATTGTTTTTGATAATAAGAATAGCTATTTAAAAGAGCCAAAAGAGGCTTTTTTGAAAGCAAAAACACACAGTATTAAAGGAGATTATTAAAAAATGGAAAGTGATTTTTTAACAGAAATTGGTTATGATTATAAGTTTATACCATCTGCTTGTGAAGCTTGTGGGGGTGCATGTTGTACGGGAGCTAGTGGTTATATATGGGCTAAATACCCCGAAATCAAGGAAATGGCTGAATTTTTAGAATTAACTATAGAAGAATTTGCTACAATGTATCTTAAAAAGGTTAAACATCGCTTCTCTTTAATAGAGAAAAAGCTAGATGATAATAACTATGCGTGTATTTTTTTTGATAATAATAAAAAACAGTGTACAATATACTCTGTAAGACCACGCCAATGTCGAACTTTTCCATTTTGGGAGACATTTAAGAACGATAAAGAAGAGGTAAAAAAAGAGTGCATAGGAATAATAGATTAAAAAATAGAGTAACTTTAATATTTGTAGCTTTATTGCTTGTGGGATGTACAAGCTATACTCCACGGAGTCAAATTATACCAACAGAAGAGCTTGCAAGTTATAATCCTAAGAATTTTGCCAATAAAGAAGCTAGATTGACGGGTACAGATATAAATGAAGATTCATTAATTATGAAAGCTATCTTTTATGAGCAAAAAAATGATTTTAAAAAGAGCAATTATTATTATAAAAAACTCTATGATAAAACAGGAAAAGACGAATATCTGTTAAAAGAGTTAAAAACAGCTCTCTACTCTGGTATAACATCTGATAATATTTCAAAGCTAAAAGAGTATGTTATAAATCATCCTAAAAATTTAGTAGCTAAACGACTTTTACTCTCTTCGTATTTATATGAAAAAAAATATGAAGAGGCAAAAGAGGTATCTGTTTTGCTTTTGGCTGAGTCAACAAATGCTGTAGATTTTGAACTCTCTGCAAATCCGTATATTTTTACAAAAGATTATCCTAAAGCTGTGGAGTTATTAACCAAAGCGTATAATAAAACCTATAATGAAGATATTTTATTAAAAATAACTACAATATTGGTTAATTATATGAGAAATATTTCTAAAGCAACTTCTCTTTTAGAAAATCATAGAAAGAGTCATAATTGTAGTGAAAAAATATGTCTACAGCTTATCTCTATCTATTTTCAACAAAACAATATTTCTAAAATGATACCTTTATATAAAGCACTCTATGAATCTACTAAAAAAGAGCAGTATGCAGAAAAAGTAGTAGAGAGCTATAGATATCTAAAAGATTACAGTAAGGCTATAGAATTTTTAAAAAATGATTATAAAAATCCTGAATTACTCTACTCTTTGTATATTGAAGAAAAAGCTTTTAATAAAGCAGACAAACTTTCTAGAAAATTAATATTAGAGACCAATGACCCTAAGTGGTATGCCGAATCGGCAATGATACTTTATGAATCAGCCCCTAATAAAAATGATAAAGTTATGTTAGCAGAAGTAGTTAAGCGTTTTGAGATAGCCATAGAAAAAGGTATTGAAAATACAGTCTATTTAAACTATTATGGCTATCTTTTAATAGATAAAGATATTGATATTAAAAAGGGTATAAATATTGTAAAAAAAGCACTAAAAGAACAACCAGATAATAGTTACTATTTGGACTCTTTAGCATGGGGATATTATAAACTTGGAGATTGTAAAAAAGCTTTATATACAATGCAAAAGGTTGTTAAAATTGAAGGTTTAAAAGAGAAAGAAATCAGAGAACATTGGAATGCAATTCGTGAAAAATGTAAAGAATAACTAATAAGAGAGAAAAAAATGGCACAGATATTAGATGAGATTATTAAAAAAACAAAAGAAGATTTAGAAAAAAGAAAAGTTGACTATCCCTTAGAGTGGTTGGGACGCTCTTTGGCATACAATCCATTTGCTCCTAAAGATGTAAAAACAGCTTTAAAGTCTACAAAAGAGAATCCTTACCGAATTATTGCAGAAGTTAAAAAAGCAAGTCCAAGCAAAGGGATTATTAGAAAAGATTTTGACCCAATGGTTATTGGTCAAGCTTATGAAAAAGGTGGAGCAGATTCACTTTCTATTTTAACTGAACCTCACTTTTTTCAAGGGGACAAAGAGTATTTAGGCATGGTTCGTCGTTATACCTCTATTCCTTTGCTTCGTAAAGATTTTATTATAGATAAATACCAACTAGTAGAGGCTTTAGCTTTTGGAGCAGACTATGTACTTTTAATTGCTACAGCTTTAACAAGAAAAGAGTTAAAAGAGTTAATTAACTATACAAGACACCTAGGAATGGAAGCTTTGGTTGAAATTCATGATAAAAAAGATTTAACCAAAGCTATTTTTTCTGGTGCAGATATTATCGGCATTAATCATCGTAATTTAGAGACTTTTGAAATGGATATGAGATTGAGTGAAAAGCTTATTCCTTTGATTCCTAAAAATAAAATTATTGTAGCAGAGAGTGGTATTACCGACCATGAGATGGTTAAAGAGCTTAGTTCTATTGGTGCTGATGCCTTTTTGGTTGGTGAACACTTTATGCGTCAAGATGATGTCACACAAGCAGTAAAAGATTTAAAATACGGAAAAAATTAGAATGACAAACATTGTTATTACAGGCTGTTCCACAGGAATAGGTTTGGAAACAGCTAAATATTTACAATCTAAGGATATTAAGGTTTATGCAACAGTTAGAAACGTTGCTGATTTATCTTTGCTTAATGATATGGGGCTAGAGCATGTTTTGCAATTAGATGTAACTAATTCTAATGATATTACTAGAGTTATAAGTAAGGTTTTAGAAGAAGATGGCAAAATAGATGTTTGGTTTAATAATGCAGGTTATGGACAAGCAGGTACAATAGAAGATATAAAAACAGATGTTCTAAGAGAGCAGTTTGAAACAAATGTTTTTGGTTTACATGAATGCACAAGGCAAGTTATACCTATAATGAGAAAACAAGGTTATGGAAAAAT
>FPHM01000137.1_pt1 | contig 21994 bp, 21 predicted proteins | sample 1057441 | NCBI WGS metagenome assembly FPHM01 (sample SAMEA4473311, study PRJEB15554) | hydrothermal vent metagenome | biome: marine basaltic hydrothermal vent biome; feature: marine hydrothermal vent; material: water | place: Pacific Ocean | collected 2011-06-14/2011-07-23 | depth 1155 m | reverse complement strand
CAATGGCAAGATATTTCCTAAGAATTGCAGAAAGTCCTGCACCGACAAGAAAAGCGATGATAACATAAAAATACACATCTTTTTTATTTTGAAACCAATAGACAATAAAAAGAAGAATAAGTAATATACCTCCAAAAAGTATTTTATACTCATTGCCAGTCAATTCACGCAAATAATACAGACCATAAAATTTACTGATATACACAGAAACAAATTCTAAATTTAATTCTAATTTCGTGCCTGTATAGCCATCAGAGGAAAATATTTGATATTGGATAGCAAAAGTAATTAATACTATTATTAAAGAGATAAATTCTTGTTTTCTATGTGTCTGTACAAAGATACTTCTAAATACTTGTATAGGTGCTAAGATGAATATCATTGGGGAAGATAACCCAGCAAAAAGTGTATAAAAATTTCTAAGATAAAAGCTTTTCCCTGGTGTCCATAAGGCAACTAAGAATAATAAAATCCCTGCCCAAAAATAGGAATAATAAGGCAATCCAAAATTTTCTAAACCTGTAGGAATAAAATATATTGAAATAGCTGAAAGTAATTTTAATCTCAGTTCTGTAGGAGAATAGACTACGGCTAAAGATATAAAGATAGAAAAAGCCCAAGCTAAATAAGTACTGATTTCAGGATAGTAGAGTGGAGAAATACTCATGCCAATATTGGTGATTAAAACATTAATAGTCTTTAAAAACCCTCCTTCATTCATAAACAGTGTTTCCCACCCTACTCTGGTAAATTGTACAATGCCATAAATGCCATCTTCTATCCATATTTCAGGCTCAGTAAGTTGGTTCCATCGTTTTAAAAGAAGTAAGAGGAAAAATAGCAAAGAAAGTAAGAGAACAGTACGAACATTATACTTTATGGGAAACATAGAAAACATATAAGAGACCTTATGGCTTAGTTTTAGATTTAAAAGATTATAATTATACAGAAGAGATATTAAATTAAGGAATGAAGAATTTTATGGAGACATTTTGTATATCTATTATTGTACCTTGCTATAACGAAGAAGAAGTAGTACAACTCTTTTTGGAAGAAGTAAGCCCAATACTTAAAAGAACAAAGCAAGAATATGAAATTATTTTTGTGAATGATGGGAGTAAAGACAATACTTTAGAAAAATTACTTTCTCTAAAAAGTATTTATGAACCTATTCGTATTATACATTTATCACGAAATTTTGGAAAAGAAGCAGCATTGACTGCTGGTCTTGATTGTGCAAAGGGTGATGTGATTATCCCTATAGATGCTGATTTACAAGACCCTCCTGAACTTATAGAACAGTTTATTGATAAATGGAAAGAAGGATATGAAGTGGTTCTTGCCAAAAGAATTGACAGAAAATCGGATAGTATTGCCAAAAGATATTCTGCAAATTTATTTTATAAATTTCATAATACTATTTCTACGACAACTATACCTGATAATGTAGGAGATTATAGATTGATGTCTCGAAAGGTAGTGACAGCCATACAGCAATTGCCTGAAAACCAAAGATTTATGAAAGGTATCTTTGCTTGGGTAGGCTTCAAGACCACAACCATAGAGTATGTGAGAGAAACGCGAAAAGCAGGAGAAACAAGTTTTAGTGCTTGGAAATTATGGAATTTTGCCTTAGATGGTATCACGAGTTTTAGTACTGTACCTCTACGCATTTGGTTTTATATTGGTAGTTTTATTTCTTTTTTATCTCTTGTTTATGGCAGTGCAATTATTATAAAAACACTTATTTATGGCATTGATTTACCAGGTTATGCGTCTATTTTTACAACGGTTTTATTTTTAGGAGGCATACAATTAATGGGTATAGGTATTTTAGGGGAATATATAGGGAGACTATACCAAGAGTCCAAAAGACGACCTATTTATATTATTGAAAATGAATATTAAAGAATTCTTTGAAGCTTCGCCTTTGCGTGTTCAAATTTTGAAATATGCAATTTTTGGTGTATTTTCAACGCTCATACATTTGAGTATAGCATTTATGTCTATGTACTTTTTAAAACAAGGTGTTATCGTTTCTAATGTCTTAGGCTTTTTGTCTGCATTTACATTTTCCTATTTGGGACAATCAAAATATGTTTTTAATTTTCCTTTATCTTTAAAACATGCAAGTAAGTATTTTGTGATTCAGTTTGCTTCTCTTTCTCTAAGTTTGCTATTTAGTATATTTTTATTTGATTTTAATAGCTATATCAAAACGCTTATAGTCATTTTTTTATTGCCGATGATTACTTTTGTTTTACATAAAGTGTGGACATTTAAAGAAGAAGTGTGAAAGAAAAAAAGCCATCAAAAATGATGGCTTTGAAGAAGTAAAGAAATGCTACTTAGAAGCCACAACCTCAATAGAATCAATAGCATCGCCACCATCAATAGAATCTAGTACCATGAAAGAATCTGTATCGTCTTCTTCAATCGCACCAAATACTGTGTGTACACCGTCTAAGTGAGGCGTAGCAACAAAAGTGATAAAGAATTGGCTACCACCTGTGTTTGGTCCTGCGTGAGCCATTGAGAGTGTTCCTCTTCTGTGTGCTTCTGTGCTTGTGTCTGTTTCACAATCGATTGACCATTCTGGTCCACCTGTTCCTGCTCTTTGTGGATTGGCTACTGAATGAGGACAACCACCTTGTGCCATAAACCCTGGGATTACTCTGTGAAATGCTAAATCATTGTAAAAACCTGTTTCACAAAGGTGTGCGAAGTTTGCTACAGTGTTGGGTGCATCAGGTGTATAAAGCTTGACCCAAATCGTACCTTTTCCTGTATTAAATTTAGCGTAGTTGTAAGTGTCCATAACTGATTGTTCTATATCGTATCTTTTTGACATTTGTATTCCTTAAATAGTTAAAATTTCGGTATTATATCTAAATTTATTTAGGGGTATGATATGGAATTATGTGTAGCATTGGATTTACCATCGGCAAAAGAGAATTTAGCACTAGCTCAGTCATTAAAATCGCAAGATATTTGGCTCAAAGTAGGATTTCGTGCTTATATTCGAGATGGCAAATATTTTATAGAGGCGTTAAAAAAAATCAATCCAAACTTTAAAATATTTTTGGATTTGAAGCTTTATGACATTCCCAATACAATGGCAGATGCCAGTGAAGAAATAGCTAAACTAGGTGTTGATATGTTTAATATTCATGCAAGTGCAGGAGAAGTGGCGATGCAAACAGTGATGAAAAGGCTTGAATCTTATGAGAATCGTCCTTTAGTTTTGGCTGTAACGGCTTTGACTTCTTTTGATGAAGAGGGATTTAAACGCGTGTATGACAAAGGTATAGAAGAAAAAGCCAAAGAATTTGCCAAAATGTCTTATGACAATGGTTTAGATGGTGTGGTGTGTTCTGCTTTTGAAAGTAAAGCAATAAAAGAAGTTACTTCGGATAAATTTTTGACACTTTGTCCTGCTATCCGTCCTTTTGGAGAAGACGCAGGAGACCAGCAACGCGTAGCTACTTTGGAAGTGGCTGATAAAGAGGGGGTGGATTATCCCGTGATTGGTCGTCCGATTTATCAGAGTACAAATCCTCAGGAGAAAGTAGAAAAGATTTTGAAAGTCTTAGCTACTTATTCACTTCAACTTTCTCTTTAGTCATGGCAACGGCATTGTCCATGCCTTGCATCATAAAATACATACCTGTGGCAAAGAGAGCTAAGATAATCAGTGGGGCGAGTTTTTGCATCATAAGTTTTCCTTTTAGTCTTGGCTAGGGCGATAATAAGTCAGCGTACTGCGTCCAAATTTCTTGCGTTTACTTTGTGTGAGTTGTCCAATATCTTTGGGTAAGTCTAGTTGGCTCATGTGTTCTACAATGACCATTTCACAGTGTTGGGCTTCTATGCCTTCTATAAGTGCAATGGTTTTGTCATAGACATCGTCCATACCATCTCTTGTGGCAAAAGGTGGGTCAAAATAGAAATAGGTTTTTTCAGAGGATTTTTTGATAATCTCATAGATAATAGGAAATTTTTCAAAACTATCTCCCAAAAAAAGATGAGAATCATGAGGGGCAATGCTTCTTGTATTGAATTCTAGGCATTTAAATGCTGTGGAATTGTATTCCATAAAGTAGGCATTTTTTGCTCCACGGCTCAGTGCTTCCAGTCCAATAGACCCAGACCCCGAAAAGACTTCTACAAAGTTCTTGTCTATAATATCAAATTGCAAAGTATTGAAAAGTGACTCTTTGAGTACACCTTTGGAGCTTCTTGTGGTAAAAATATCAGGTATTTCAATACTTTTGCCTTTATATTTCCCTGCTGTAATGCTTGTGGTAAATATTTTAATTTTTTCTTTTTTTGTATGTTTTGTTTTCATACCCATAGTCTATCTAAAAGTCTTAAAAATTGACAATATTTTTGAGCGTATTAATGAGTTTACTCTTTTCTCTAATGTCTGAACGCTCTTTCCCTGGTTCGGTGGTCGTGATAATTGTGCGTCCTGTGACGAGTTTTGTTTTGTCATTTTTTCGTATGCCCCAATAGGTGTGCATAATGATAGGCTCACCTTTATATTGTCCAAGATACAGCACTATATGCCCAGGGACATGAAGCAAAGAGCGAAAAGGTTTGGCATATTTTATAATTTTTGCTTTTTTTGCTTTTTTCTTTAGCCCTCGTATATAGGTTCTTTTGCCGTCCAAGGCTTGTTTGGATGAATTTCTACGCAAGAAAATACCAAACACCCCCAAAAAGTCGCGTGTGGTCGCCGAACAATCCCTACATTCATAACTTCCCCCCCAACCATAAGGCTCATTATAAAACTCTTTGGCAATTTTGGCTACATTTTTGCTGGTAAAGGCAAGGGGTTTTTTGGCGACTAGCGTATTTTTACTAGGTTTAACTTTTACAATGACAGCATAACCTTTATTATTTTTTGTGGCAACCATCAATTCTTTGGTTTTCTTATCCAAAGGAAACAATGCCCCAAGTTTGACAAGAGAAATATTTTTTGTACCGTTACTTAGTCTTAAATTGTCTTTAATACTCATAGCATAATGATTATTTTTAAATGTTTTGATAAACTTTTTGTCTGTGAGAGCCAAATCTGAAATTTTGACCCAACCAAAAGAATAGGAGGCTTGGACAAATGCCCATTTTCCATCTTTTGAAAAGTGTGAAATATGCAAAGGAATATTAATGTGTAAAGCTGAATTTTGGTTGTAATCAAAGGGAAATCCTTCGCCTGTGCGTTTGGGGTCTCTATAAAAAGCAGAAGTTGTAGGCAAAGCTTTGACATTGGTACGACGAATAGTAATGGCTTTATATTTTTTGCTATCTAGTGCTTTATAATTGGCATTTTTAATCCATTTTTTATAGATAGAAGGACGAATAACCGAAGCATTTGCTTTGTAAATAGGTTTACGGCTGACAAAACGCACTTCCCAACCAAAGTCTTTTTTGGGGAAACTGAGTTTAGAAATAGTCCATGGTTTAAAATATTTTTTATTATATTTTTTGTCTAGTTTTGCTTGTTTTCCCTTCGGAAAAGGCTTGATTTGCTTTGCATAATAGGCAGGGTCTTGGGGAATATTTTTCATATCTGCTATTTTCCCTTTGGGCATTTTGTCTATTTTAGTTTTTTTGCGTGTACTTTCACTCAAAGTATAAGATGCTTCAAGCATACTGTAAGAGAAAAAGAGAAAGAGTAGAAATGAAAGTCGTATAGGGTACATGGTTAAATCTTTGCGTAAATTTAAGATATGATAGAGTGTTTTGGTTAATGATTGGTGTAGGAGATTTGAAAGTTAATCATTGATTGGATATGATACTAGCATATTATTTATGAAGGAACATTATGTTTTTAAAATCTTTACTTTTTCTTGCTTTGTCTTTTAGCCTTTCTTTGGCAAAAGATAAGCATACTATTGCAAATATATCAGAGGCTTCTGGTATTTCTTATTGTGAAAATAGTGATACACTCATGGTTGCCAATGATGAAGGTACATATTATGAAATATCTCGAAAAGGGAAAATTCTCTATGAAAAAAAATTAGGAGATTATGATTTGGAAGGCGTGGTATGTCATGATGATAAAATTGTCTTTGTGGTAGAAAACATTGGTTTACTTGTAGTAGAAAGAGGTACGAATAAAACCAAGCTTTATACTATGTTTCGTTATGGCAAAAAATTGAAAATAGATGAAAAAAAAGGCATAGAAGGTTTAGCATTTAAGAATGGTAAATATTATTTAAGTATTCAAGCCAAAAAGAAAAAAGATGCTATTATATATATAGTGAGATTAGGCAATAAATATGCTGAAGTCATAGATAGTTTTTCTCACGGAATCATAGATGCTGCTGGTCTACAGTTTAAAGACGATATTCTTTATATCGTGAGTGATAAAAAAGACAAGCTTTATCTTTATGATTTGAAGAAAAAGAAAATTCTAAAAAAAATAAAACTAGCAAAGTTTGACCAAGAAGGCATTACTTTTGATGAAAAAGGCTTTATCTATTTTGCAGATGATGCAGGAACAGTGAGAAAGTTTAAAACAAAAAAGATTTTGAATGAATCTTATCTCTAGGAAATATACACAGCCAACCAAAGTGTGCCTTGTTCTGTTTGAAGCACACGATGGGGAGAATAAGCAGAAATAAAAATATGTTCCCCTTTCTCCAAAACAATTTCTTTCTTCTCAATTTCCAAAATTGCTTTCCCCTCTAAAATAATCACCCATTCATCTTCTTTTTGAATATATTCTTTATCTTCAAGAGTATCAGCACTAATAATACGACTGATTTTAATATTTTTGTGTTCTAGTAAAGTATGAAAAGTTTCACCTTTTTGGGGTGTTTTGTAATCGTATAGGTTCATTGATAAATTCTTTTAAAAAAGTATAGCGTACTTATAAAGCAATACGCCCAAAGATATGCTAGAATAAGCAAAAATGAATTATCAAGGACTTTACATGACAAAAGAGATATTTTATCCCAATGAAGCATTAGCCAAAGATGCACGAATCAAAAGTATGGACGAGTATTATGCTTTGAGCAAAAAAGCAGAAGAGGATTATGAAGGGTTTTGGGCAGAATATGCTGAGGATAAGATTGAGTGGTTTCAGCCTTATGATAGCGTTTTAGATGAGTCTAATGCACCTTTTGTGAAGTGGTTTGATGGGGGAAAACTGAATGTGGCTCATCAATGTATTGATAGACATTTAGAAACGAAGAAAAATAAAACAGCCATACTTTTTGAGGGAGATAGAGGGGATAAGCAAGTCATTACTTATCTTGACCTTTATCATAGTGTCAATCGTTTGGCTAATTTACTCAAAGAAGATTTTGGCGTGAAAAAAGGCGATAGAGTGGTCATTTATATGCCCATGATTCCTGAAGCTTCTTATGCGATGTTGGCTTGTGCGAGGATTGGGGCGATTCATTCTATTGTCTTTGGTGGGTTTTCTGCTGAGGCTTTGCGTGATAGAATAGCAGATGCTGGGGCAAAGGTGGTGATTACGGCTGATGGTGCATACCGAAAGTCTAAACCTTATATGCTGAAGCCTGTGGTGGACGATGCACTGAGAGGCGAAACTTCTGTAGAAAAAGTGCTTGTAGTCGAACGCAATAATGAAGAGCTTACTTGGGTAGAGGGTAGAGATTATTCTTATCGCGAATTGATTGCCTCTAAGTCGCATCTTTGTGAAGCAGAAGCGATGGATAGTGAAGATGCTTTGTTTTTACTTTATACATCTGGTAGTACGGGCAAACCCAAAGGCGTAGAACATACTACAGCAGGATATATTTTGTGGGCACAGATGACTATGGAATGGGTCTTTGATGTGAAAGAAAATGATACTTTTTGGTGTACGGCTGATGTGGGTTGGATTACTGGGCATACTTATATTGTCTATGGTCCTTTGGCTATGGGGGCTACGACTGTGATGTTTGAAGGGGTGATTACTTATCCTGATGCAGGTCGTCCTTGGGAAATGGTGGAGAAATATAGAATTAATCAATTTTATACTGCTCCAACGGCAATTAGAGTCTTACATAAAATGGGAGAAGAAGAGCCTAATAAATATGATTTATCTTCGCTTAAAGTCTTGGGAACAGTGGGAGAACCCATTGACCCTCCTGCGTGGAAATGGTATTATGAAGTCGTGGGCAAGAGTAATTGTGCCATCGTGGATACCTATTGGCAGACTGAAACAGGAGGGCATATCGTCTCTCCTTTGCCTTTTGCTACGCCTATTGTTCCTGCTTGTGCCACGCTTCCTTTACCAGGGATTATGGCTGAAATCCTTGACCCTGATACGGGAAAAAAAGTAGGCGAAGGGGAAAGTGGATATATGTGTATCACACGCCCTTGGCCATCACAAATTCGTGGGGTTTGGGGAGATGAAGAACGCTATAAAAGCTCGTATTATTCTGATGTCATCAAAGATGGAAAAGCCGTGTATTTTACAGGTGACGGTGCAACTTATGGCGAAAATGGCTATATCACGATTACAGGACGAACCGATGATGTGATAAATGTATCAGGACATCGTATGGGAACAGCAGAAGTGGAAGCGTCTATCAAAAAGCATGACAATGTGGCCGAAGTAGCCGTGGTTGGGAAACCTCATGCGCTTAAAGGCGAGGGGATTTTTGCTTATATTGTACTCAAATCAAGCAATGGTATCGCCGATGAGGTCGAAGAGTTTAAAATTATTAATACTATGATTAAACAAGAGATTGGCAATATCGCTCTTTGTGATGATATGGTCTTTGTCTCAGGATTACCAAAGACGCGTTCAGGAAAGATTATGAGACGCATTCTAAGAGCCATTGCCAAAGGCGAAGCTATTACCCAAGACATTTCAACACTAGAAGACCCCTCTGTGGTGGCTGAGATAGAAAAAATGCTAAAGAGTGAATGACTTTAGCAAAACTTTATAAATTAAGTCATTCACATACATTTTCCATCATCTCAAACCAATCTCTAGTAAAAAGCTTTTTGATATAAGACTCAGAGTGAGGTACAGCACATTTGGAACAGTCTTGATGAATGCTATTTTTAGAAATAAATTGAGAGCCTTCTTTGGAATTGATACTACAAGCAGAATAGAGGGTTTTACCTTCTCTTTTGTGATAGCCTTCTTCTTTAAAACGAAAATTAGGACAGGCACAAAGATAACAATTTAGCCCTTCTAAGTCATGGCATTTTTTATTGTCTTTATACAATTCACAAAAATCCACTTCATTTTTGACCATATTTTCAAACCTAAAATAGGCTATGATTTCATCACGATTAAGGTCTGTGAGTTTATCCATAATCACTTTATGCTTTTCTCCATGTTCATAGAACCATTCTGAGTATGTCATCATCTTTATACCTTTTTTGGGATACTAGCATAAAATAACTTTTAGTCATAAATATTAACAAACTTTAGCTATAATTATTAACTTTTTGTAGATTTAGATAAGGGAAAATACCGTGTTAGATGCAGTTGAGAGAAAGATAGAACAGTTTGTAGCAGAGTTGGAAGATAAAGAAGTGACGGCTTTGTATGCGAAGCTTCCTCATGGGAAAAGGCTTCGTGCAAAGCTGATTTTAAAAATAGCAGGGTCATCTTTAGCTGTGATTAAGACAGCGTCGATTGTAGAGATGATACACGCTGCGTCTTTGTTACATGATGATGTCATTGATGATGCCAATACGCGTCGTTCTAAGCCTTCTATTAATGCTATATATGGGAATAAAACGGCGATTATGTTAGGGGATATTCTTTATTCTAAAGGCTTTTTTGAACTCAATAATATTAGCCCAGAAGTCTCTAAAATTGTTTCTCATGCTGTTATTCAACTCAGTCTTGGAGAGCTTAAAGATGTGTCTTTGTCTAAGCAATTTAATACAGATAAAGCTATATATTTGGAAATGATTTATCAAAAAACGGCTTCTTTGATGGAAGCTTGTGCAGGAGCAGGAGCTGTTTTGGCAGGGAAAGAAATCAAAGCCTATATGCGTTATGGGCGTAATTTGGGCTTGGCTTTTCAGATGATAGATGATATTTTGGATATTACTATGGATGCTAAGACTTTGGGAAAACCTGCCTTGCATGATTTTGAAGAGGGAAAAACGACCTTACCTTATATTTATCTTTATGAACTATTAGAAAACAAAGACAAAAACAAATTAAAATCTTTACATAAGAAGACTTTAAGTGAAGAAGAACAACTGTGGATAAAAAAGATGATGGAAGAAAAATCTGTGATAGAGAAGTCTTTTAATGAAGCCAAAGTGTTAGTCGAAGAAGCTATTTTATTGATGAATGCCAAAGGCGAAGATACTTTGTCTAGTATTGCGATGGCGATGATAGAAAGGGAGTTTTAATGTATTATCAGGTTATAAGCTTTTCTCACAAAAATTGTGACCAAGGTCTGCGTGAAAAATTAGCCTTTACCGAAGATAAAGAGAAAACAGAAATACTGAATTTATTGACAAATTTTGAATTTATACATGAAGCTTTTATTATTTCTACTTGTAATCGTGTTGAAATTGTACTTGCTACGCGTGATAATTTTTCTTCTTTTCACGCCATACTTGGTTTGATGGCAAAAAAGTCTAATCTTAATTTTTATGCACTCAAAAATATCGCCAAACGCTATGATGATGAAGAGGCTGTGGCTCATGTATTTTCGGTGGTGGCTTCTTTGGATTCTTTGGTAATTGGCGAATCTCAGATTACAGGACAAGTCAAAGAAGCATTTATGCTTTCTCATAAGAATGGCACAGCAGGGGCAAAACTTAATCGTATGATTTCTTATGCTGTTAAATGTGCAGCAGAAGTGAGAAATGTGACAAATATTTCTCAAAATCCTATTTCTATTGCCTCTGTGGCTGTAGCACAAGCCCATAAGCTTTTGGCTGAGAATATGGCAGGAATGACAGCCATTGTGATTGGTGCAGGAGAAATGGGTATTTTGGCTACGAAGCATTTATTGAGAGCAGGATGTGATGTGGTTGTTTTGGGAAGAGATAAGCAAAAAGTAGCGTCTATTGTGCAGGGTTTGGGCGAAAATGTCAAAGCCGATAATATAGACAAACTTTCTAAATATCTTAACCGTTACCGTTTACTTTTTTCTGCGACTTCTGCCAAAGAAACGATTGTAAAAGAAAACCTTATTAAAAATGAAGGCATACAACGCTATTGGTTTGATATGGCAATTCCTAGAGACATAGATGATATACAGATGGATAAGCTTAGTATCTTTCGTATAGATGATTTACGCAGTATTTCTCAAAGTAACCATGCCTTGCGTGAAGAACAAGCCGTTCGTGCAGGAGAAATAGTAGAAGAATATAAAGAAGAATTTTATGCATGGCTTCGTGCTTTATCTGTTGAACCTGTGATTAAACAGATGCGTTTACAAGTTGAAAATGCTATTGATTTGGAGATGAAACGCTCTATCAAAAAAGGCTTTGTTTCTGAGGAATATGAAGAGAATATGCGTAAAATGGCAGTACAAATGTTTAAGCGATTTTTGCATGAACCCACACAAAACTTGCGTCAATCTTCAAGCGAAAAGAAAAATCAAAATTGTATTGAATCAGTGAAAAAGATGTTTAATATAAATACCGAAAATATAGATTTTAAAGTCTATAAAGATGACCACCATAAAAAAGGATACGAAGCATGAGATTTTCAAGATTATTAAACCCTACAAGCAAAGAAATACCCAATGATGCCACTTTGGCTAGTCATATTTATCTTATTCGTGCAGGATATATACAATCAGTTGGAGGTTCAGGGCTTTATAATTATTTGCCTTTGGGTAAAAAGATATTAGATAGAGTTAGACTTGTTGTCAAAGAAGAATTAGACAAAGTCGGCTGTCAAGAAGTGAGTCTGTCTTTTGTCACACCTCAATCTCTTTGGGAAGAATCGGGCAGAGCTGATGAATATGGAAAAGAGCTTTTGCGTTTTAAAGACCGTAAAGACAATGATTATTTACTCAGTCCAACCAATGAAGAAGCTATGGTTAATTTAGTGAGAACAAGTGTTAGAAGTTATAAGCAATTGCCTCTTAATTTATATCAAATTAATTTGAAATTTCGTGATGAAATCCGTCCTCGTTTTGGACTGATGCGTGGGCGTGAATTTTTGATGAAAGATGCCTATAGTTTTCATGCAAGTACAGAAGATATGCAAAGAGAATTTGCTGTGATGGAAGAGACTTATAAAAAAATATTCACGCGTTTGGGCTTAAACTTTAGAGTAGTCCAAGCAGATTCTGGACAAATTGGTGGCGAGGGAAGCAAAGAATTTATGATTTTGGCTGATTCTGGTGAAGATGATATTATTGTTTGTGATAGCTGTGAATATGGGGCAAATGTAGAAGTAGCAGAAGAGGCTAAAACAGGAGATATTTGTGCTTGTGGAGCATCATTGCGTATGACTAAAGGTATAGAAGCTGGGCATATTTTCCAATTGGGTACGAAATATTCTGAATCTCTAAAAGCCACTTTTTTGAATGAACAAGGCAAAGCCCAAGCCTATGAAATGGGTACTTATGGTATCGGTGTGAGCCGACTTCTTGCAGGAATCATTGAACAAAATCATGATGATAAAGGCTGTATATGGACAAAAGAATCTGCTCCTTTTGCTTTGCATATCTTAGTGTCAAATATCAAAGATGAAGCACAATTGGCTTTAGGCGAAAAACTCTATGAAAGCTTAAAAGCCAAGGGTCTAGATGTGATTTTAGATGATAGAAAAGACCGTTTTGGTGCAAAAATGAAAGATTATGAACTCATGGGTGTGCCGTATGGCGTGATTATTGGAAAAAAACTCAAAGAGGGTTTTGTTGAAGTGCTGACGCGTAAAGGGATGGAAAAAGAAGAAGTAGAAGCCAGTAATGTAGAAGCATTTTTAGCAGGAGTATTATAAATGATACTTTTTGTGATGATTTTTTTTCTCTTTGAACTCTACATTTCTTTAGAAGTAGGTGGAGATATAGGATTTTTGTGGTCTGTAATTTGGATTTTTATGAGTTTCATTTGGGGAAAAATATTACTCAAAAATGCTGAAGTAACTATGATGGCAAATTTACAATCGCTTAAAAAAGGAAAACTGGATAAAAAAGAATTTCAAAATGCCAGTTTATTTTATTTTATAGCTGCAATCTTATTGATTATCCCTGGGGTACTTTCGGACTTTTTAGGTGTTTTAGCGTTGATTTACACTGTTTATTTACAATTTATGGCTAGAATAACACCAGAGTCAAACCATAACAATTTTAACCCCCAAGGAGATGATGATGTCATTGATGTCGAAATTATTGATGAGTACAGTCGTAGCGACCGTAACTCTTAGTGCAAATACACAACCTGATGAAAAAACCCTCGTAAATTATGTGAAAAGTACGGTGGTCAAAAACCCAAAAGTAAAGATTAATGGCGTAACTGTTGTAGAAGCTACCACGCATAAAGATTTAAAAGATTGGACAATTTTACTCACAACGATGGACTTGGTCTATAATGGTAAAGAAATTCATGCACCTGAGACGATGTTTGTCAAAGATGGCATGATTACAGGGCAATTAACAAATTTAAAAACAGGCTTGAATTATAGAGAATCCATTAAACCCTCATTGCCTGATTCTTATTACAATGATGCACATTTATTGTTTGGAAATAAAGATGCAAAACATAAAGTCTTGATTTTTTCTGATCCACAATGTCCATTTTGTCAAACTTTAGTACCTGAAATCTTTAAAGTAGCCAAAGACAATCCAAGTCAAGTAGCCATTTATTATTATCATTTACCACTATTGAATATTCATCCTGTTTCAGATATTTTGACACGCATTATGCATGTGGCACAAGATGAAGGTAAAATGGATGTAATCGAAAAGATGTATAGCCTTAAAATCAATGCAAAAGAAACGAATATAACCAAAATCATTTCAGCAGTGAAGTCACATACTGGATATAGTGTAAGTGCAGAATCAATTAATGCTAAATCTGTGATAGATGCACTCAAATCTGATGAAATGTCTGCTAGTCGTATGATGGTTCAAGGTACACCTACTATTTATATTGATGGTAAATGGGACAAAAGCCGTAATGGATACAAAGCACTTGCAAAATAATAAAGAGACAATTTGGAAACATTAATTATAGCCACAAGAGAGAGTAAACTCGCTCTTTGGCAAGCCTATCATATCAAAGAACGCATAGAAAAATCCTTTCCTCATATTAGGGTTGAACTTAATCAAATGACCTCAAAAGGCGATCAGATTTTGGATAAACCTTTGGCACTTATCGGTGGAAAAGGACATTTTACCAAAGAACTTGAAGACGCGATATTAGCAGGAGAAGCCCATTTGGCTGTACATTCTTTAAAAGATGTGCCAACTTATATTCCAGAGGGTTTAGAGCTTTGTGCTATCACAGAGCGTCAAGACCAAAGCGATGTTTTGCTTTCTCACAGCTATAAAAGTCTTGATGAATTACCCAAAGGTGCAACCGTAGGCACAACCAGTCTAAGAAGACGAATGCAACTACTAGAACACCGTCCAGACCTTAAAGTCAAAGAACTTAGAGGCAATGTAAATACAAGACTAAGAAAGCTCAAAGAAGGGCAATATGATGCGATTATTTTGGCATATATTGGTTTGTATAGACTAGATTTACTCAAAGATATTCCTTTTGTAGAGAAACTAGACTTTTTTATTCCTCCTATGGGACAAGCAGGTTTAGGTATAGAGATTATAAGTTCGGATGAAGCAGTGCGTAATATTGCTATGAGTCTCAATGATGAAGCTTCTTTTCTATGTGCCAAACTAGAAAGAGATTTCGTCTCAGCTATTGGAGCAGGATGTTCAGCACCTGTGGCTGTAAATGCTGTAATTGATGGAGAGAATATTTCTATTAGAGCGATGTTAGGTTATCCCAATGGTACAAATATTATGCATGAATCACTAAGTGCATCTCTAAATACTTGTGATGCTTTAGGAGAAAACTTAGCCAAAGCCATGATAAAAAAAGGTGCTTTAGATATTTTGGCAAAAGCTGAGAGTATTGCTTTTAAAGAAGAGATGCCTCAACGCTTATAGCATTTATTTACTGATGTTACGCCTTATGTAAAGAACTCTATTTATCTATAGGTGTTGGGGTAGGCACAAGACCTACCCCTACGAAAAGTCTATCCCTTGTGGTTGCCCTTGAATTGAGATAGAAATATATTTTGCGTAACATCAATTATTTAAACTCCACTTGATAGCTATCTAGCTTAATCAGTCTATCTTCAGCTGTACAGCTTTTAAAGCTCTCTAAGTCAGCTTGATAGTCTTCTGCTGAACCTTGACTCCAATCGCTTGAAAATAAGACTTTTTTTCCATCAGGGCTAACATTGACTTGTGTACATCCAGCATTTTGTGCACTCATTTGTGTTTGTGCCATTCTATCGACTATACCTGAGCCATTATCAAGTTTGAGAGCAAAAACTTCTTTATACTTATTCTCAGCAGTATTCACATAACACCAGCCTAAATGCTTATAATTTCTACAAGAGATATGTCCTCCTCCATGGTTACTTCTGAGCATTTTGATGGGAGCGACGATTTTGTCTAAATGATACATCCAAACACCTCCACCCCCACTCTTTAATTGCACATAGACACTATTTCCCTCGCTATCAATCCCTGCATCACCATGTTCAGCAAAGTTTTCAAGTAATCTTTCATTTTCTAAATTCATATCATAGAGATATATTTTATTGTTTGTACTGACGAGAATATGTTGGGCTTTGGCATCGACACTCATCCAATCAAAGCCAATTCCCCATTCACCCCTAGTCATAGGCTTTTCCCAAAGTAAAGTATTATCACCGATTTTATAGAGCAGTGCATAGACCCTTGTATCATTGGCTTTTTTAGCTGTAAAGAGTATATGGGTATCGTTATAATCTAAGTTTCCTTCATTTGCCCCTGTGGTAATATCTTCATAGCCTTTACTCGACATATCAAGCAAGATATTTTCTGTAGATATATTGCTATTATCGGCATTGACTCTTAAAGTTTTGAAGCGTTGAGAACTATCGAGTACATACATTTTCTTAGCATCTTTTTTAGACCATCGTAAATCTGCTGGACCGTGCCATGGCGACCCCATTTTGGCATAGGCTTGATTTCCATTCAGTCCCTTGGTAATAGCTAATTCTTCAAAGCTAGAGGCATTATAAAGTCTATAGCCTAAGTGTAAAATACGCATATCATCATTCCACGCAGAGCCTTGTTTGGGATAAGGGTGCATATTGTAAGATTGTACACTTCTCTCTGTGATGCGTGTAACTGTTGAAGCAAAAGAAGGCTCACTATAAGAAGTATTATAATCAGGCTTAGGAATACTATTATTGTTATCAATGGCTAAAAATTGACGCATATCACAATAGCGTATATCAAAACTTGTATTTTGCGAACATTGATAAGCATATTCATTTATAGGATTTACTATTTGTATGCCATTTCCTTTGGCATAGGGGTCATCATTCCCCACTTCTAGTGCTATATCATGTGCAGAGCTTGTACCTTTAAAAGTGTACTCCATCAAGGCATCCAAAGGTTTAAGTAAGCCTTGCATACTATTATATGCTTGATTTCCTGCTGGATAGCTGTGGTCTGCGTCTTCTACAATTTGCCAATCTTTTTTGTGATTATCAATAGAGTCTAAGAGATAATAGAGCGTTAAAGGAATACGAGGGTCTGTATCATTGGCAGAATTATTGCCTCCTATCCCATATTGTTGCATGAGTACATTGGTATTAGAGGGTAAATTTTTCATTTTTATTTTATCTATACCAAAAGCATACCATGCTTCTAGTGTCATAATAAATCTTCCATTACTTCCATAGCCTTTTTTTGAGAAAAAATCTAAAATACTAAAAGTATTCCCCCCTCCTAAAGAATGCCCTATGACACCTATATTTGTAGTGTCTAGTTTGGAGAGTAAATTACTATCAGATTCTAAAATATGTCCATGATAAATAGCATCAAATGAGTATTTGGTATAAATAACATAATAGCCATGACTGGCTATAAAATTTAGAAGTGAGGCATAGGCACTTGCATCTATTGAGTTATACCCAGGGTCAAAGAATACCACGGGTACTTTTGTACCATCAGGAATATCACTAGGATAATAGATAGAGGTTTTATAGGTATCATTCGTATCTCTATGTGCTATAGGATGTAAACCTCCTTGTCCATATACTCTAACACTATTAATCGTGATAGTGATACTTACCACTGTCGAATTATGTGACCCATCATTGACGCTAAAAGTAAAAGTATCTGTACCTGTATAGTTATGATTAGGGGTATAAACTAAATGAGGTACTGTGCCACTTAATGTACCGTGGGAAGCTTGGGTGATAAGCGTAAAAGTAATAGGATTATCATTATCACTTCCTGTAAGCGTAATACTATTATTGCTACTATTGGTATTAAAATTAAGGGTTTGACTATAGGCTTTAGGTCTATCAATAGTATCTGCTATTCCATCGTTATCTGTATCTTGTGAGACAATAGTATAGGGAATAAATGTAGTAATATCTCCAATGAGTATAGGTACAAATGTTTTTTTTGTAATCATAGCTGAGTGAATGAAGTTTGTAAGTATGAGTATAAGTATTATATGTTTAAGCATGATTATTCCTTTTAATTTAATTTAATATAGCTAAAAAAACACCTTCATAAAAGAAGCCCCTACATCTGTGGCTAAATCTTTGGCTACATTTCCCATAGGCATATTTTCCATAATTCTTCTGTTGTTTTTACCTATGAGTTTATCTACTTGTTTGTCCATTTGATAGCGAATGAGTTTTTGCATATCAAGGTTTACTTTTGGGCTGTGTAGTTGTCCATAGACTTTACCTGAGAATTCTTGTTTTTGCATTTTGAAATCAAAATAGGCATCAATGATATTTTTATTGATATGTATGCTTGTATTGCTGAGATTAAGATAGCTTGTGTCGTTGGCAAGATGTAGGTCACCTAAAAGCATACTCTCATGATAGGTAAAATTTAGGCTAGAGTCATCAAAAGTTTCATGAAGCATATTAACTCCTGATTTTTTATAGATGATATCAACGAGTTTACAGTGAAGAAATTTTGCATTCTTAAGTTTGGTATTGACAACAAGGGTGTTTTCAAAAAAGTTATAATAGAGATGTCCTGTGGCATTGGCTGTAAGCATGGCTGGAAGAGGAAAAAGGTGCATGATTTCATGTAAAAAGACATCATAGAGTTCTATAGTAAGTCCATTTTTTTCAAAGACAAAATCACTCATGCCTCCGAAACTTTTAGAAAGCCCTGTAATTTTGAGATATTTTGCATAAGAAACTTCTCCTCTTGCATAGAATGAACCACGGTATTTGTATCCTAAGAGTGTTTCAAGTGTAGAAAGATTGGGAATATCTAATAAATAAGATGCTTTGGCTATTTTTTCTTTTTGATTGTATATACCTTGATTGATATTTAAGATAAAATGAGGAGATTTCACATCAATAGTAAAGCGATGTGTATCATCTTCAATAGACGATTTACTAGATAAAGCAATGGGAATACCTCTAAAATTATTATCTGTGACTTCATAAGTAATCTTGCCTTTTTTGTGATGGCTATTCATAAAATCAAAGTGAAGTGTGGCATTGGCTTCTCCTTGTATATCTGCTGGTTGCCCAAGGAGTGTAGAGAGTTTGGTTGAGTTAATTTCTTTGAGTGTGACAAGGACATTTTCTACACCATCTTGATATTTCGTGGCTTGGTATTGTACGCTCCCATCAAGAGCTGTACCTTGTCCTTGAATGAATAAGCGTGAGTATTCTCCTTTGATAGAGCCTTTGATATCAATAATATCATCAATATGACATTCCTTGATAGCGATACAGTTACTATTGAGTGTGTAGAGCATATCTAAGTGCATTTTTTTTAAGACACCTTTTATACTAAGCTTGGCTTTGCGTTCAATATGTGCGACAATTTCTATTTCTGGATACTTTAAGATATTTAAAGATTGTATTTCTATTTGCATTTCTGTTCTTTTGCTTATTTCATAGCTTAAAAAAGGATAGAGAGAAAGGTTTCCTAAGGGCGTAAAAATAAAATAGCAAAGTAATAAAAATAGAGAAATAAGTATAGTAAGAGAGTTTTTCAAAAATTTAAGCATAAGAAACCCCATCTTTTTATTTATATAAGAAGTATCATAGCATAATTCTTTTAGCTCTCAAAATATTTTAGTTATAATGAGAGTTATGAATACTAAAATAAAAAATACAACGATTAATATCGGTGAAATCAATACGCTAGAAATTATGCGTGATACAGATTATGGCTATTTTCTTGAAGCAAAAGACGATGCAGAAGTTTTACTTCCCAATGTTTATATTATGGAAGATGAAATGCCAATGGGGTCACTCTTGGATGTTTTTGTCTATACTGATTCAGAAGATAGACCAGTGGCGACGACGAAGATGCCCTATGCCAAGCTTGGCGAATTTGGATACTTTACCGTCGTAGATTATAAGCCTTATGGAGCATTTGTCAATTGGGGATTGCCTAAAGACTTATTTGTACCACTTTCTCAACAAAAAGAGCATTTTACCATTGGCAAAAAATATCTTTTGCGTGTGTGTTTAGATGCACAAACCCATAGACTTTATGGCACACAAAAAATAGGAAAATATTTTAACCGTGAGATGAAAGGCTTACATCAAAATAAAGTTTTTGAAGGCATTGTTTTGGCTCAAACGCCTTTAGGCTACAAAGTCATCGCAGACAATCAATATGAGGGAATGCTTTTTACAAATGAAATTTTTGAGCCTTTACGCGTTGGAGATAAGAAAAAGGTGTATATCAAAAGTGTACGAAAAGACTTTAAACTAGACCTTTCTTTGCAACCTATTGGTAAAAGAGCCAAAATAGGAGAAGCCGAAGGCATTATTATTCAATTATTAAAAGAAGCAGATGGGTCTTTGGCATTTACCTATAAAAGTGATGCAGAAGCCATTAAAAAGACTTTTTCTATGAGTAAAAAGAATTTTAAACGCACCTTGACTGAGCTAATAGACAATAAACAAATAGCTCTTGAAGCCAATGGTATTATTTTATTATAAGAGAAAGAAGAAGACATGGATATAAGTACATTATTAGAAGACGGTGCAAGGCTTATCAAGGGAAATGATGATGAAGCGACGAGCGATTTAGAAAGTGAGAGTATTGTTGGGTCATTGATGGATTTATTGGGTGATGGACAGGGAAGTTTGAATCTGAGTACTTTTGTGGCAGGTCTTTCTGGAAGTCATTTGGGTGAGGTTGTGGGTTCGTGGTTGGGAAATGCTGAGAATATGCCTATTTCTTCAGAACAAATCAACACATTATTTGGCAATGAAAAGATTAGTCATTTTTCTTCTTCTTTGGGTATTTCAGAACGAAGTGCTACAGAAGCATTAAGTGATGCTCTTCCACAAGTGATTGATAGATTTACTTCAGGAGAAGCTAGTATTGTTGAGCAAATGTTAGGCAATAGAGGAACGACATCTAACACGATGGAAACGCTTAGTAAAATGTTCCGTTAAGAGACAGTTTGCAAATAGTATTTTTTCTTTTATTCTCTTCGTTTCTTTGTGCCAAGCCTTTTAAGGTAGCCACTTATAATGTAGAAAATCTTTTTGATACGACTTATAAAGGCAAAGAATATAAATCTTATAGTCCTCATACCTCTAATTGGAGCAAAGAAATGCTTGAGATTAAACTCAATCATATAGCTGAAGTGATTTGTGATATTGAAGCTGATATTATAGGGCTTCAAGAGATAGAAAATGAAGCTATTTTAAAAGTATTATTTAAGCGATTAGAAGAAGTGGGTTGTGCATATAGTGACTATGCTATTACAAATAAAAAAGACTCTGTGATGCAAGTGGCTCTTTTATCGCGTTATCCAATTACTAAAAGCCGTGATATTTTTGTACATAGAACTTTGCGAAATATTTTAGAAGTTGAGGTAATGATAGATAAAAATCCTCTCATACTTTTTGTCAATCATTGGAAATCTCGTGCCTATCATGGTGTGGAAAGTTGGCGTATAAAAGAAGCCAAAGCCTTGCAAGATACTATCGCTAAATTATTTTCTACACAAGCATATATTATTTTAGGAGATTTGAATAGTGAGTATAATAATTATCTTTTTTTAGAGAAAAAATTAGATGACACAAAGGGTATGACAGCCTTTAATGATATTCTTAGAACCTATGAAAATAACTTTATGATAGAAGAAAACCAAATGCAAAATCTTAGCAGAGGAAAGCATTATAGCTTATGGCTAGAACTAGATATAAAAGAGAGGTGGTCATATAAATTTTATGGTACAAAATCCACGCCTGACCATATTGTTTTACCTTCATCGTTATTTGATGGCAAAGGGATAGACTATGTCAATAACTCTTTTAGCGTTATGAAATATGACTATTTATTTCACAAAAAAGGCTATATCAACCGTTGGCAAATCAAGAAAAATATACATGAAGGCAAAGGCTATTCCGACCATTTGCCTATTTCTGCTTTTTTTGATACCAAGCCTTATGTCAAAGAAAAAGCATCTTCTTATTCTCAAATAGCCAAGATAGAGCCTATAGAATTTTTTTATAACATCTCAAAACTTCATCATCCTATCATATTAAAAGATGTTTTAGTTGTTTTCAAAAGAAGAAATCATGCTATTATTAAACAGAGTGCTAAAGGACGAGGGATATATCTTTATCATTGTGCGAAGCATTTAAAAGAAGGACAAGTTTATGATTTACGCATAGAAAGTATGAATGAGTATTATGGATTAAAAGAAATTACTAGGGCTTATATATTTAAGGAAAAAGGTCTTAAAAACCCTCATGATTATTATGCTTTACAAAAAGATTTAATTAAAAATAGGCTTGAACAAAATGAAGTTGTCAAAAATATCATCGGCATAGTGGATAAAGGGT
>FPHM01000287.1_pt1 | contig 22059 bp, 21 predicted proteins | sample 1057441 | NCBI WGS metagenome assembly FPHM01 (sample SAMEA4473311, study PRJEB15554) | hydrothermal vent metagenome | biome: marine basaltic hydrothermal vent biome; feature: marine hydrothermal vent; material: water | place: Pacific Ocean | collected 2011-06-14/2011-07-23 | depth 1155 m | reverse complement strand
TAATTCGGCTTTGACTTTGTCCAAGACTTTGGCTGTATTTGTACCTTTGAGTCCGAGTACTAAGCCTTGCACGGCTTCGCCCTCTCCATTTTTGCTGACAAATCCTGCCCTTGTGATTGAGCCGTATTGTACAGTGGCGACTTCTGAGAGTAAGATGACTTTTTCACCTCTTTTTCCTAGAGGCAAAGAGCCAATGTCTTTGAGACTTTTGAGCCGTCCAAGACTGCGTACCAAGATACTTTCCACGCCTTGTGACACGCGTCCTGCTCCATCATTTTGGTTGTTTTCTTCTAGGGTTTGGAAAATATCTTTGAGGCTAATTCCTAGACTTCGCATTTGTGCTAGATGAGGTACGACTTCATAGGTTTTGACTTTTCCTCCTAGTGCATTGACTTCTGCCACGCCTGAAATCGCACGAATTTTGGGCGAGATTATCCAATCAAGTAGGCTTCGTTTTTCTTCTAAGCTAAGGGTTTTGGATTCAATGGTAAACATCAAAATATCACTCAGAGGCGTAGAAATAGGGGCTAAACCTCCTTGCATATTACTAGGTAATTCATCTTTGATGTCGGCGAGTCTTTCGCTTACTTGCTGTCTTGCCCAATAAATATCTGTGCCATCTTCAAAATCAATAGTCACATCACATAATCCATATTTGGAAGTTGAACGCATCATCGTCTCATAAGGAATACCGACCATCTGCATCTCTATAGGCACAGTAATACGCGATTCTATTTCAGCAGGAGTCATGCCGTTGGATTTGATAATAATCTTGACTTGCGTAGGCGAAATATCAGGAAAAGCATCTACAGGAAGTGCATTGTAGGCTTTAATACCAAAACCTAAAAGTACCAAGGCTAAAAGCGTAAAAAAGAGTCTTTGATGAAGAGCAAAATGAATAAACTTATTCATCATCATCTCCTAGCATATTTTTGAGAATTGCCAAAGAAGAAATGGCAATATTATTTTTTAAAGCGTTACTAGGTTTAACAAAATAATAGTTGTCATTTTCGGCGAGTATTTCAATTGCATGAGAAGTATATCCTCCTTGAATTTTGACAAAAACGATTTGCTTGTTTTCATTTTTTATTACGGCTTTTTTGGAGACTTTAATGCTTGTTTGGTTCAAAGTAATTTGAGCAGAGTCACGCAACCCCGAAAATATCTTAATATCCGAGGGCAGTAAAAAGCGTACTTGTCGTGTTTGGTTTTGGGGGTTAATGACAGGAGAAAGTTGAAGAATTTCTGTATCAAAAGTGGCATTTCCTAGAGAAATTTGTACTTTTTGTCCTTCATGGAGTCTTGTTGTGCGTTGGGCTTCTATGGCTACTTCTAACCATAAATCCCCTTTGCTTTGAATGACAAAAAGTGCATTAGAGGGCTTAGTACTTTCTCCAAGTTGGGCATTAAGCTTTATAATACGCCCTTTAACTTTACTCTTTACACGCATACTTTGAGAAAGTTTAAAGGTCTTTAAAAGCTTCTTTATCATTTTCTCATCAGCCCCATAACTTTCTAAAAGTGCCTTAGACGCAGAGAGTTGTATTTTATAGCCTTCTAATTGGGAATTGGCTTTGATACATTCTTTTTGAGGGATAATCTCTTCTTTACAGAGCATTCTTTTTCGTTTTGTGAGTTCTTGATGTTGTTTGTAAGCAATGGCATCGGCGATGGCTTTTTGTTGGGTAGCTATCCACTGCGTACCTGTGACTTCTGCGAGTATTTCGCCTTTGGTGACTTTTTGATATTTTGCCACTTTGAGCTTTTTGATATTGGCTTCAAAAGGCAAAGAGATAGAGTGGAGAAGCGAAGGAGGGGTGACCACTTCTGCGATAAATTCTCCCAAAGGCAAACGAGAAGCCTCTTTGGGGCTTTGGACTTCAATTTGCCAATTGGCTTCTTGTTTGGAGCTAAGGCTAAGTTCTTGTGCAAAAGTATAAGTACTAAATAGTGCTAAAGAAAATAAAAATGTTTTCATGAATTGTCCTTGGTTTCGCTGAGTGCATAGAGGCTAAAGAGGGTGTGATAATAGCTTTTTTGGGTGGCAAACAGTTCTTGTTTGAGTTGGCGATAGTTTTGTCTGTTGAGCAGATATTCAATGACGGTTGTCTCTCCCATATCATAGCTTCGTTTCATCAATGGCAAGAGTTTTTCTTCGTAGGCTTTGAGATTTTCTTTGAGTGAAGTTATCATCTTGGCTGTACTTCTAAGCGTAGATTTGAGGCTTTTGAGTTGAATCTTTTTCTCTAACATTTTGTGTTCATAAGCAAAATCCAAAGCAGAACTTTCATACATCGCCGACGCACGAGCGTGTTCAGACTTCTTAGAAGAAAAATTCAGAGGCAAAGAAAATCCTAGAGAATATTTGTCTATGTCAATCTCTTGGTCATATTGTACAGAGAGATGGATTTCATCCAAGGCGACGCTATGGCGTTTGAGTGCGACTTGTGTACTTTGATGGCGTTTGTCTTGGGCTTCTTTGGATAGTCTAAAATGTCCATTTTTTAGAGACACTTCTTCTTTGAGTACATACATATCATTACACAAAAGACCCGTCTTTTTCTCATGAGGCACTTGTCCTAAGCCAAAGAGTGTTTGTTTTGAAATGCGTTGGGTCATTTTGATTTTTTCTAGTGTGGCATAGAGTCTGTTTTTTTCAATTTCTAGTTGCATGAGTTCGGCTTTTGAAATCTCTTGATAGTCATAGGCTTTTTGTTTTTTGGCATAAAGTTTTTTAAAATCTTCATAGTTCTTTTTAAAACTTTTATAGTTTTTGTAGTCCAAACAATGTTGATGATACAAGTTTTTGAGTCCATTACGAAAGTTCAAAACTTGTTTGTCTTCTTCAAGTAAATCAGCTTCATCTTTGAGAGCAAGTAAAGAGCGTTCTAGTGCTTGTGTGTCATTGAGGGCAATCGTTTTGGAAAGTCCAACAGCATATTCATAATCATGCGAAGCACCTTTAGGAGTGACCACTGCTCCTGAGCCAAAAAGCTCAAAAGGCTTGGATGCCGTATCGCTAAGGCGTTGAGATTGTTTTTGTAATCGTTCTTGTTCTAGTGATTTTGTTAAGCTATTATTTTTGTGTGCAAGGCTTAAAATATGTTTCAAATCAAGTGTAGAAGCCAAGCCAAACTCAAAGAGTAAAGCCCATAGTAAAAAGTATTTCATAAGTGTTCTTTCGTAAATAAAGTATATAAATTTGGCAATGCCAAAGTGCTAAAAAGAGAGAATTAGAGAGAAAAAGAAATTAAACTATAGGGGGTTTATACGCACTTTCTTGTAGAGGGGACGGGGCTTGTGTTGTAAGTGTTTGAAGAATAATATTTGTGGGAAAATGAGGATAATATGTCTTGATTGCAGTGACTATTGCCATAAAATGAAACATATTATGTATTTCATTAAAGCCTTCACAGCTTTTATCTAGCGTTAAATCTATATTTATCTGTGAGATATTAGGGTATTTTTCATGTTTAAGCAAAGAAATGACAGAATCATGAGCCATAGAAAAAGAAAGCATGAACAAAAGCATAAAAGTAATGATTTTGTGCATGAGGCTTCCTTTTTTTGTTATTTTTACGATTTTTGATTGTAGCTTTTTTATGTTAATAGTGTATAAATTATTTTATTTCACACTTCTTATCAATATAATCTTGCACAAATTGACGCACATTAGCATAGACAAATGAATCTTTGTAGCCTTCAATTTTGCCCCCACTTGCATTGGGGTGTCCTCCACCATTTCCAATATGTCCTGCCATGGCTGAGACATCCATTTTATTATTGCTTCGTAAAGAAAAATTTCCTCTATAATTCACATCCATATAAAAATCATAATCGTCATTCGCAACCATAGAAGCATTGCCAATAATGGACGCATTTCCCACATTGTAACCCAAAATCCCCTTATAGTCTTTATAAGTAATAGTGAGGCGTTGTTTGTCTGTAGTCAAGAGTTCTGTGACATAATTTGCCACGAGATTATCTTTGGTATTGTTCTCATCTTTTATAAAAAACGCTTTTTTCATTTGGTGTAAAGCATCATCAAGTTTAATCGGTGCATCTACTTCTCCCAGAATATTTTTGGCTTCTGCTATCATAGAAATTTTTAAAGCTCTATCCTCAGCAGGAAATAAAATCCGTCCAATTTCTCTAGCCCCAGAAATCATACCAAGCATGACTTTCCCATATTCAAAATATTCATCATCACTGACCCAAATATCAATAGCATTAATGGCTTTAACAATGGGTGCAAAAGTATTTCTACTATCAAAATCATGGTGTTTTTGTAACCAATTATAAGTAATCAGCGTAGCACAACGAGAAGTATCCAAAGCATACCAAGCAAAACGCTCAGCAGTCGATGCTCCCGTGCCATGATGGTCAAGCAGTTGAATCTTTGCACCCACACGCATGACTTCTTTTTCTATCCAATTGGCTTCTTTGGTCGTGATATTCAAATCTGTAATCAAGACAACAGCTTCAAATGCTTCTGAGTGAATAAACTTGTCTTGTTCTATTTGTTTGATAATCTCAGCCAACCTTGCCGAAACCTCAGCACCATAATTGGCGTTATAACAAATAATGTTATCAAAACATTGTTGAGAAAGATATTGACAGCCATAGCCATCGAGGTCGATATGAGAGAGGTGATAAATATGTTGTTTCATGAAATAGCCTTCGTACGAATATTAGAATTGTATTATAGCTAAAAGCTCTTTTGAAGTTGTAGGGTGAGTTTCCTAACCCACCCTACAAATTATACAGAAAAATTCGCTGTCCCATCTGCTTGATGCGTAGCTTCTTGATTTTGGGCTTCCACTTCTGCTTCATACGCCATGATTTGTTGGCGTACTTCGTTGATTTGTTCCACGCTTACACCCTCGCCACTTGACCATGCTACTTCTATTTCGCCGTTGTATTCTTCGCCCATAATGGCAACTTTTTTGGCATAATCATGAATGTCTGTACAGAGTAGTTTTGCATTTTCTTCGCTGTCTTCTTTCATCATATTACTAAGTTCTATATACCAACGCCCTAGAGCATTGGTTTGTATGACGGATTCAATGACTATCATTTATACGCCACCATGAAAGTCTTTTTTCTTCAAGTCACCGTTATAAATAATGTCTCTTACATCTACAGAATCCATATTGAGCATATCAGGAATAATATCGGCTTCTTCTATCTCTTTAATCGCACCTTCTAATTCTTCTTGATAGGTTTGCATCATATCTGCTGTGATGACATGAGGGGTTTGTTGAATATGTACGAGCTTTTTAATCTCTTCTTCTACGCCTTCTCCCTCTATGGTAAGTATCATTTTACCTTTTTCTTTTTCGCCAAAATGATATTCACACACGCCACTTTCTTTTAGGCTTTGTTTCACTTCATCATAATATTTAGGTAAGACTTGTACGACAATACTTGATATATTCATGTTTTTTCCTTTTTTATTGATAGTTTTATTTTAGTTTCCATAGCATGATTGTGCTATCGTCTGAGCTTGAAAATACGGTGTTTTCATCTTTGAAAAGTATGGTATTTAGTGTACTCTTTTGCCCTTTAAGTATAGCTATTTTATTTTGACTTTGTCTTTCATAAATACTAATGTTATTCTCTTCATCCATAGCAAACGCGACTTTTTCTGCCAAAGGACTTAACGCCGTAGCATAGATGAGAAAAGACGCAGGGATAAAAGAATAAGAATCATTTTGAGTATTAATTATAGAAGCTTTACGGTCTTGTCCTGCTCCTGAGATAAATCCTTGTTTGAAATCTACTTTATAGACATTATCCACATGTATATTTTTGAGATTTTTAAGTATCTTTCCTATTTTACTGTCAATAATACTCAAAACCCCACTTTCACAAGCAAACACAGCTTTAGTTTTGTCTTCATTTAGAGTAAAATCAGAGAATTTAGAAGGACTTAGTTGTGTTCTAAAAAGTGTTTGATGGCTACGAATATCCAATAAAAGGGCTTCATTGCTAAGTAATCCCAATAAAATATGATGTTCATCTACAAAACGGGCTTTAATCGCAGAGATTTTATCTTTGGCGACAAGTATTTGTGTGAGCTTTTGATTTTCTTCTATCCAAAGATTGGCATAGCCACCTTTTCCACTTTCGCTCAAAGCCAAAATTTTATGCTCTAATCTATCTACCGAAAATACTCTTGGAGACACTTCATCGCCCATAAAATCTTTCACTTTATGAAATTTAATGGTGCGAGTAAATGCTTCTTTTTTGGTATCATAGATTTTTATCAAGCCATTGTCTGTGGCAATAAGCAGTGAATTCTCATAAAGTATCATATCTTTAACCGTGGCATTGACTTCTATTTCTTTATCTGGACTGAGGTTTTGCATTGCCCAAATACTAGAAGACAAAAAGACTAAAAGTAAGAGTTTTCTCACGAAAGCACCTCTTCAATAGTGCCTAAAACCATTTTGGCGATACCAGCTTCATTCAAATCAGTTTGTATGCCGTAAAGGTCTATTTCACTCACATATATTTCTTTTATATCGCTATGATTTTGAAATCTTTTGATACTTTCCAAAAGATTTTCTTCGCCAATACTTTCTCTCAATAAATCTGTAATATACACAAGATAATTATAATCTTCAGGGTCAATGGCATCAAATTCTTCTGTGTCTTCATCATCATAATTTTCATCAATGACCAAAAGGTAACGCAAAGCAGAAAATTCTTCTTTGATAAGTCCAAAAGTTTTGGGGTAAGTGTGTTTTATAGTTTCTATGTTCATGAAATTTCCTTTAGGGGCTTCACTGTAAAATCAATAGCTTCTGTGGGGCATCGGCTCAGACAAAAGCCACAAGCCGTACATTTATCTTTGTCAATGACGGGATTAAATAAGCCATTAAACAAAATAGCATCATCAATACAAGGTTCTTTGCAAGAAAAGCAAATTACGCCATTGTGTGCGACACAACTTTGAGTAGAAATAACAAAAGAGGCATTGAGTCTTTCGCTATTTTCTGCATGGTCTAGGCTTAAGACATTGGCATCACAAGCGTTCGCACAGTCTTCACAAAAAGTACAACCAGAATGTACGAAAGAAAGACTAGGACTAGCATCTTTGCTAATAAATATTATCTCTTCATCACAAGAAGCCACACAAGCTTTGGAGTCGCATTGTGTACACGCATTCTGAAAAAGAGATTCATTAAGAGCATAAGGAGGTCTTAGTGTAAAGACCTCTTTTGCTTCTAGTGGTTTTCTGAAACTTTGCAAAAAATCGCGTCGTGAAGCCACTATTTTTTAGCCTCTGTATTCGGATGTTTTTCTGAAATTTCTATATCAATCCCATCATTCATGTGGTCAATTAAAGAAGAATGTGCTTTGGCTTCATTGTCTCCATAGTCTGGTCTAAAGGTATTGGCTACACTCGTTTTCATCTTAGATTGTGGTGCATGACATTGCGTACAGTTGAAACGCCCTTGATAGAGTGTATCCCCTTTTTTCGCTTTGGCTAAAACAATATCAGAACTATTGGCTAATTCTTTTCCAACGACTTTTCCTTCTTTAATCACTTCACCTTTTTCAAGTACCGTTGTAGGTCTATAGTTCGTAAAGTGCGTCGCAGGAATAGGTGTTGAGCCAACAGAAGGAGCAACTTCTGGCATGTGACAACCAAGACATTGATTGTTCATTTTTGTAATAGGTAAAAGACCTTCTACAGAATGAGGAATCATTGGTGGTGCATCTTTATAGGCTCTTTCAAAACGCGTTGAAGTCCCTGGGGCTGGTCTATCATAATCAGCTTTGTCTCCATGTGTTGTGTCTTCTGAATAAAGGTCTGTTTTACGCAATCCTAAAGCTTTTTCAGACACCGTATTTCTATTTCCTAAATCTTCTTGTTCTATACGCAATTCATCAGAAGCTTCTGCGTTGAGGTCAATATAAGTACCTCCTGAAGCGGCTACAGCTGCTGCTGCTGCAAAAGTGGTGGCTTTTTCTGTTTGTGTCCCTGCTTCAATTTTAATCAACAAAGACATGGCTTCAATATCTTCATCTTTAAGATTTTTAACTTGAGATACCATCATCTGCTTCATTGTATCACCATAAGTTCCTGCCTTATAGCCTTTTAACGATGCCAATATCTCTTTAAGTGTCATATCTTTGACTATCTTAGATTTCCCCATGGCCTTCTTTTCAAAATGTTGACCATGACATCCTGCACACGCTGCAATACTCACAGCATAGGCAGAAGAACTTACTAATATTGCACCCAATGCTACTACTTTTACTACTCTCTTCATCTCTTCTCCTTAATCTTTCTTTTTTCCAAAATCTCTAATACTAAACCCTAAGGCATCATCATTACAAACATCAATACATCTTGCACAGTTCGTACACTCCCCATTACTCACAGAAATACTTTCTTTATTCACCATAAACAACACATGATTTTCGGGACATACGACTTTACAATCCATACAATTTGTACAGGCTTCGTGATTATGCTTTACACGGAGTAGGCTTTGACTTCCAATAATTGCATAAGTTGCACCCAAAGGACACAAATGCCCACACCAACCATTTTTGACACCAAATAAATCAAAGAGAAAAATCGCCAAAACCACAGCAAAACCCATACCAAATCCAAAGACAATACCTCTTTGCATAATCGTAATAGGCGAAAATACTTCAAAAGAAGCAATGCCTACCAAAGCAGAAACCAAAATCCCTAAAACCATTATCCAATATCTAGCACTTCGTTTGATAAAGCGATAATTCACTTCTTCTTTGTCAAGATTGAGTTTGCGTCTCAGCCAATTTGCCAAATCTGTAACCATATTAATAGGACAAACCCAAGAACAAAAAGCCCGACCACCAATGACAAAATAAAACAGCGTAATAATCCCAGCACCCAAAAGCACATCAAATCCCAAAACAAAACCTGTAGCCAAAACTTGTATCGTCGTATAAGGGTCTGCTAAAGGAATAGTCTCAAATAGATAAGAAGTACCAAATGTTCCTGCTAAAATCGTCCAACCATAGGCATTGGCAGAAAAATACAAAAATAAAATCCCTATTTGCACACTGCGTCTTAGTAATAAATATTTCATATTTTTCATCTCTAAAACACCTCATCATTCAAATAATCTACAGAAGTTTTTTTAGAAATTTCTGTAGTATTTATTTGTGCTTTGGCATTGGCTACACGGTCTTGGTCTTTTTCGTCCCAACCTTTGACATAATGGTCTCCTGCTTTGCCTTTTGCAATATCATTGGGCAAAACAAAAATCGCAGGTTTTTCGGTCACACAAGCAATCTCACATAAGCCACACCCCGTACAGGCAGAGTCTTGAACTACTGGCAACAAAAAGGCGTGTTTTCCCGTTCGGTCATTTTTTTGATATTCTAAAGTAATTGCCACATCCAAAAGAGGACAAGCCCTATAACAAGCATCACACTGAATACCCCAAAAAGCAATACAAGATTCTTTATGTACCACAGCCAAACCCATAGAGGCTTGGTTAATATCTAATGCATGTTTGTCATTGAGTAGCGAAGGCATATCCAAAGCTCCTGAGGGACACACAGGTACACAAGGAATATCTTCACACATATAGCAAGGCACTTCTGTTGGCACAAAATACGGCGTTCCAATGAGCAGACTATCCCCACCTTTTGCCATTTTGAGTGTACCTTCTCGTTGTTTTCCTGTTTCTTTATCGATATTCGTATCTCTGTTTACACAAGCTTCAGCACAAAGTCCACACTTGATACACGCCGTCAAAAAATCTTTTTCAGCCAATGCCCCAGGGGGACGAAGTACCAAAGGAGACGCTTTGACGCTGTCTGTGTATCCACTCCATAACATTCCACCCAAGGCAGTTAATCCCACGCTTTGAACGGTTTTTGTCATAAAATTTCGCCTACTTTGTGCCTTGTCCATGTCTAAGCCTTAGTCAATTTAACAGCACATTTCTTGAAGTCTGTTTGTTTTGACATCGGACAAGTCGCATCCAAACATACTTTGTTAATAAAGACTTTTTCATCAAACCATGGCACAAATACAAGCCCTTGAGGCACACGGTTACGCCCTCTAGTCTCTACTCTTGCTTTGACTCTACCACGACGAGAATCTACCCAAATAAGTCCCCCTTGTTTAAAGCCTTTTTTCTTGGCATCTTTAGGGTTCATATAACATAAAGCCTCAGGCACAGCACGGAAAAGCTCAGGTACTCTCATCGTCATTGTTCCAGAATGCCAATGCTCCAAGACTCTACCTGTACACAACCAAGTATCATAAGTTTCATCAGGCATTTCAGGAGGATCCATATACGGTCTAGCATAAATTTTGGCTTTATTTTTCAAAGACTTTTTATTTTTGTCTGTAATTCCTTTTAAATCCCCTTGTGCTAGGGCTTTGGCAAGTGTGCCATAGAATGCAAAGTCTTTTGCCCCTGTTTCTTTCGCTGCTTTGGCTGCATAAGGGTCATATTTGACATTAAATCGCCATTGTGTTTCCTTGCCATCAACCACTGGCCATTTCAAGCCTCTTACTTTGTGATAGACTTCAAAAGGTGCTAAATCATGCCCATGTCCTCGCCCAAATGAAGCATATTCTTCAAAGAGGTATTCATGAATCATAAATCCATAACCTTTCCACACTTTCCCATCAGACCCTTTGACATTACGGCTATCTCCACGAGAATCACTATCATCATAGCCTTGTTGAGGGAAGGAAGTCGTATCTACTTTATAGGATTTTGCTTTTTCATTGGCAAAGAGAATATCATACATCGTCGTATCTTTGTCATAGCCCATCTTCTTCGCATCAGCCATCACATCTGGAAGGACTTTTTTGTTTCTTAGTGTAGCTTCTCCCCAAAGGTCGCCCACGGTAAATCGCTTAGAAAGCTCTATCCATTGCCAAGTATCAGACATAGCTTCACCCACTGGCAAGACTTGTTGTCGCCAATGCTGTGTTCGTCTTTCGGCATTTCCATACGCACCCCATTTTTCATAAATCATCGCAGAAGGAAGCACGAGGTCAGAGACTTTGGCAGAAATCCCAGGATAGCCATCAGAACAGACAATAAAGTTGTCCATTTCTCTCGCAGCCTTAATCCAATGAGAAGCAGAGGCAGTATTTTGATAGGGATTGTTCACAGAAATCCATGCAAATTTGACCACACCATCTTCAATATCTCTATGGATTTTCATATAATGCTGATTTCCCACAGGGTTTAGCGTTCCATTGGGGATATTCCAGCCTTTTTCTGTAATCTTTCTATGCTTAGGATTTTTGACCATCATATCAGCAGGGAGTCTATGACAAAATGTACCGACTTCTCTAGCAGTCCCACAAGCAGAGGGTTGTCCCGTAAGTGAGAATGCTCCAGAGCCTGGTTTGGCTTGTTTATTGAGTAGGAAATGCACATTATAGGCAAGAGTATTTACCCATGTTCCACGCGTATGTTGGTTCATTCCCATTGTCCAAAAAGAAACGACTTTTCTGTGTTTTTGGATATATAAGTTTGCTAGAAGTTGAAGCTTTTTCTTATATTCTTCAATGTCTTCGTTGGGGTCGCCTTTGGTATTTTTCGCCGTATATTCTAGTGTATAAGGTTGCAAAGATTTTTTATACTCTTCAAAAGAAATTTCCCAATGCTTGAGCGTTCCTGCTGTATGCTTCATCGTGTCACCCTCTTTATAGCCATAAGGCTCTAAAGCAGGTGCTTCTTTGGCTGAGACTTTTTTGCTCATCTCTTTAGAAATAGTTTGCATCTCTAATTCTGTATATTTACCGTCTTTGAGAGATTTTTCGCCCTCTCTTCGCATACCAAAACCGATATTCACGGGACCCACTGCAAAAACCATGTGTTTTTTGACAAAGTCCCAATCAATAATCTTTTCAGCTTCATCTCTCATGACAATCTCACGAGCGATATAGTTCCATAGCGTCAAATCTGTATTTGGAGAAAAAATAATCTCAGTATCAGCCAAATCCGAAGTTCTATGTCTATAGGTAGAAATATTTACAACTTTAACTTTATCAGGATTTGAGAGTTTTCTATCGGTCACACGAGACCACAAAATAGGGTGCATTTCTGCCATATTTGAACCCCAAGATACAATCGTATCGGTCAGCTCAATATCATCATAACATCCACTAGGCTCATCAATACCAAAAGTTTGATAAAATCCAACCACAGCAGAAGCCATACAATGTCTGGCATTTGGGTCAATAGCATTTGACCTAAATCCACCTTTCATCATCTTTTGGGCTGCGTAACCCTCCATAAGCGTATATTGTCCAGAAGCAAAGTTTGCCACACCTTCAGGACCAGAAGCTTTGAGTGCTTTTTTGATATGAAATTCCATTTCATCAAAAGCTCTTTCCCATGAAACTGCTTTAAACTTCCCTTTTTTATCAAATTTACCCTCAGCATCCATACGAAGAAGAGGCGTTTTGAGTCTATCTGCTCCATACATAATCTTCGCATTAAAATAACCTTTAATACAATTAAGCCCACGATTCACAGGAGCAGCAGGGTCGCCTTTGACAGCAACAATACGCCCTTCTTTGGTCGCCAACATAATCCCACAACCCGTACCACAAAAACGACAGGCTGCCTTGTCCCATCTCCACTTAGATTCTGCTTTTTGAGCGTTCTCTTGAGCTTGTGCAGGTACACTTATCCCCACAGCACTCGCAGCTGCCACAGCTGCCGAATTTTTCAAAAAATCTCTTCTATTTAATGACATTTTTCCTCCTTGAAGTTTTCAAAATTAATCAATACATGAATAGCCTAACATTATAAAAAGTAATATTTATTGATTTATATCAAGAAAAAGAAATTAGAAACAAAAGAGCTTAAAAGAAGCAGAAATTGACGAGAATATCTATATATTTAGCAGTCATAAAGTCATCAATATTATTGATGACTCTTTTTAGGAATAAGAAAAAAGCTTTTTATCTTCAAGTTTATACACTTCATCACAACGCTTTGCCATACTTTCATCATGTGTCACAAGAAGCAGTCCTGCACCCGTTTCTTTAATGTAATCCAAAAGAATATCCATGACCAAAGAAGCCGTTTCATTGTCCAAGTTTCCTGTAGGTTCATCAGCAAAAATAATGCGAGGTTTTTTGCTCAAAACCCTTGCAATAGACACGCGTTGTTGCTGACCTCCTGAGAGTTCGCCTACCTTTTTTTGCATCAATTCTGAAATCTCTAATTTTTCCAAAATATCATTTGAAATTTCTTCGCCACTAAGCATAGAAGCCACTTCAATATTATCCATCGCAGACATACCTTTAAATAAATAATGAAATTGAAAAATAATCCCCACATCATAACGACGCAAAGCTTCTAGCTCTTTTTCTTTGAGTGTATAAAGGTTTTCTCCAAAGAGTGATACTTCGCCTTGGTTTGGTTGCATAAAAGTAGAGAAAATATGCAAAAGCGTAGATTTCCCAGAACCACTGCGTCCGATAATGGCTTTGCTTTGGGTTTTATGTAGGGAAAAATGAATATCAGAAAAAAGTGAAGTATCAAAAGAATGTGCGATATTTTGAGCGTCTAAAAGAAGAGATGACATAAGAATAACCTTTAAAGAGAGTAAGATATTTTAGCGTAGTTATTTGAGAATACATCTATGCATCTTCCTAAAATATAAATGAGTAGGAATAACTGTAAACTCTTGTGAAACTGGCTACGCTCTCAATGCCGAAAAAACAGCGTGTACCCCAATTCTACCAACTGGTGATACTATTATTCACATAATTCATATTCTCACTTGATGAAAAGCAAATATCAGCCAAGTGATAACGCCATTTCACTTGATTTTGTTGGAAAGTCTTTAACCTATTTTGTCACTCATTACCCACCCAAAAAATCTTAAATTTAGAATCTTTAAGGTATTTTAGAGTAAATAATGAATATTTTTTAGATTTTACTCTAGTGAATAAAAATAGAGAAGAAGCCTTTTCAAAGTTATAGTAAAATTTGTCCAGAGTGTGTATATAAGAATCATGATAATAGTGGATTTATTATTGCTCCGAATATTAGCTATGGTTTAACCATTATATCAATGGTGTCATACTTATTTACTTGACGAAAATATTCCACCTGACAACAATGGAAGCGAATGAGCTATTAGAAATGTCAAAGTAAAACAAAAAGTATTAGGGCAATTTAAATTTCTTGATACTTTTAGGAATAGAGGACTAAATGAATGTGATACTCTTTGATTCTCTAAGAGATGATTTAAAAAAATTACTAGATTCAAATTTATTTATTTCTGAAACTTTGATAAATAAAATTTTAAAAGAAGTTGGAGAATAACATGACCCTAAAAAAAATCCAAACCCATCTAAACCAAATAAGCCCCTTTTCACTCCAAGAAAAATGGGATAATTCAGGTTTAATTGTGGGAGATTTAAACAGAGAAGTCTCACAGATTGTTTTGTCGCTTGATATTGATGATGCGTTGATTAAAGAGGCTAAAGAAAATACGCTTTTTGTGGTGCATCATCCCCTTATTTTTGGAAAGCTTAGCTCCCTTGATTTTGCTAAGTATCCTTCTAATTTACTTGAAAAGATGATTAAAAAGAATATTTCTTGTATTGCGATGCATACGAATTTTGATAAAACGCATTTAAATAGCTATGTTTTTGAGAAAGTTTTGGGCTTTAAAATAGAAAGACAAGAAGAATTTATTTGTGTGGCTAAGGTGGATTTTACTTATAAAAATTTATTGATGTATATTAAAGAGAAATTTGATTTACCGACACTGAAAGTAGTGGGGAAGAAAGAGAGGATTTCTTCTATTGCTTTGTGTACGGGGGCAGGGGCTTCGCTTATTGATGAGGTGGAGGCTGATTGTTTTTTGACGGGGGATATTAAGTATCATGATGCAATGAAGGCTATGAGTGAAAATTTAATGATGGTAGATATTGGACATTATGAATCTGAAAAGTTTTTTGCTGAGATTTTGATGGATGAATTGAAAGTTTTACCTATTTTAGTTATAATGTCAAATTCGAAAAATCCATTCTACACGCAGAACCCTTAAAGGACAGAGATTGAACAAACACTTAGATGAACTTATCGCGCTCTCACAAAATGACCAAGCTATTGATGCTTATACTCCAGCACTTCTTGCTGCTGATAAAAAGGTACTTAGAATTCAAAAGAAGCTAGATACAGCACAAAGTGAATTGGATAAATTGAGTACTGATATTGGCGAAAATGAAGGCAAAGTCAAGGTTTTTGATGAGCAGTTAAAAATGTTACATGAACAATTGAAACTCAATACAAAAAAACTCAAAGAAATTTCTACAGAAAAAGAGATGAAAGCCCTTTCTTTGGAAGAAGATATTGCCAAAGAGAAGATGACTTTTGCCAATGAAGAAATTGAAAGACTTGAAGGTATGAATGAGAAAAAGCAATCATTCTTAACTGAAGCCTCTGAGAATGTAAGTACTTTAAGTGCTGAATTTAAGACGATTAATGACAAAGCCACAGCTGACAAAGCCGATATAGAAAAGAGCAAAGGCAAACTTTTTGTAAAAAGAGAAGAAATGAGCCGTAAGCTTGAACAAAAAGTTCTTGCTTTTTATGAAAAAATCCGTATTTGGGCAGGAAACACGGCAGTTGTTCCTGTGAAAAAACAAGCCTGTTATGGTTGTTATATGAAACTCAATGACAAGACTTATTCGGAAGTGATTCGTGCTGATGAGATTTGTAATTGTCCTCACTGTGGGCGTATTATGTATATTGAGCCTATTACAGCAGAAGCATAATGTAATATGGAGAAAAGTTTTTTTTTTCTCTATAGTATTTTAGCTTCTATTATCTACCTTTTATTACTTCCTTTTTTACTACTTCTTTCTTTTAAGTCCAAATATACTTTTTCTTTACCTGCAAGATTTTTTTTACTTAATAATAAACCTTTAAAGCCTCATGGTATTTGGTTTCATTCTTGTTCTTTTGGAGAGGCAAAAGCTATTGCTCCTTTGATAGAAGCTTTGCCACAAGACTCTTTGCGTATGACGACGACGACACAAACAGGCATGGAAGCGATTTCTGCTTATACGAAAGAATCGCGTTATTTGGCTTTTGAAATTTGGCTTTTTACTTGGATAAAACCTCAAAAAGCTTTGGTGGTTATGGAAGCTGAGTTTTGGTATCTTCTCTTTGCCATTGCAAGAAAGCGAGGGGCGAAGACTTTACTTATTAATGCAAGAATGTCTGATAGGTCTTATCCTAAATATCTGAAAATGGCATGGCTGTATAGACATATTTTTGCCCATATTGACGAAGTCTATGCCCAAACGACGCTAGACAAAGAACGCTTAGAATCTTTGGGTGCAAAGAATGTACAAGTCATAGGAAATATAAAACTTGCTTCTTTGCCCAAAGTCACGCAAAAATTAGAAAAACCCAAAGGCTTTATACTTTGTGGTGCTTCTACGCATGAGGGCGAAGAAAAACTGATTTTGGATGCATTTTTGGCTTTGAGAAAAGAGAATAAAGAGACGAAACTTATGCTTGTGCCTCGTCATCCCGAACGCTTTACTAAAATTATTGATTTAGTAGAAAAAACTTGTAAAAAAGAAGCCTTAAAAAGCCAAAAATATTCAGAAGATAAAGATTTTGATGCTGATATTATTGTCGTAGATATGTTGGGCGAACTCATTAATCTCTATGCGATTACAGACTTGGTTATTTTGGGAGGGGCTTTTGTGCCTATTGGTGGACATAATGCAGGAGAACCTGCCCAATTTGGCTGTAAGATTATTTCGGGAAAATACTATTTTAACCAAAGAGATATTTTTCAAGCCATTGAGGGTATTACTATTGTGGAAGACTTTAATCTGAGCAAACGCGTCTTGCAACATGGACTTTTGAAGCCTTGTCGGATTAAGCAGAGGAGTGATATTTCTTTGATTGTGGAGAGTATAAAAAAAGTGTTATAGTAACAAAAAGTGCTATACTTTTTAAATTATATAACAGGAACACAAAATGGCAACAGATAAAGCATACAAAGTACTGGCACAAGCACAAGATATTTCAAACAAAAAAGCAAAAGCATTGATTGATAGAGGCATTGTTTTTGTGGAAGACAAAAAAGTTAAGATTGCAAGAGCAGAAATTCATATAGATACACTTTTTCGGATTGAGTATCCTGCTAAGATGGAGATTTTGTTTCAAGATGATGATATTATTGCGATTAATAAACCAGCTCAGGTAGATAGTTATGAAATTCAAGATATGATTCCTGATGCAGAGCTTTTGCATAGGCTTGACCGTGATACTTCGGGGGTTTTACTTTTGGGCAAGAACAGAAAGTTCATTGATAAAGCCATTGCAGAATTTAAAAATAGACGGGTAAAAAAGTATTATATTGCGTGGGTAGATGGGGTAATTTATGAGAAAGTAGAGATAGACGAACCCATTTTTACGATTAAAAAGGGTAAAGCATTTTCTATGATTGATAAAGTCCGAGGGAAAAGAGCCATCAGCATTGTCAAACCCGAAGAACTTCAAGGGAAAAAGTCTAAAGTACATATAGAAATTATGACAGGACGAACGCATCAAATCCGTGTACATCTTTCGAGTATCGGACACCCAATCATTGGCGATGAACAATATGGAAGCCGAACACAAGCCAAGCGTATACTCTTACATTCTCATCAAATGCAGATTTTGGGTTATACTTTTACGGCGAAAGAGCCGAAAGAGATTTTGCAGTATAAGTAGGATAAATAGTTAGTTTATTTTATACATTAACATTTTCTTAACATTTTTGCGTCATAATATCTTTAAAAGATATAAGATGCAAAGAGCTATACCCCGTCATTTTACTGCTTATACAGTGACTACTTTTTTCTATGTTGGGGTATTGTCTTTTTTTTATTATTATCAGATAGATAAACCTATTAAACCTCATGCATTGAAGCAAAATACTGTGAATGTGATGTCAATGTCTCTTTCTACTTTTGTCCCCGAAGCTATTATTATCCCTGAACCTATAAAAAAACCTATTGAACCTGAACCTGAAATTATCATACCCAAACCCTTACCTATAGTAGAAAAACCCACACCCAAACCTATTGTGAAAAAGAAGAAGATTATTAAGAAAAAAGTTATCAAAAAGAAAAAAATTAAGAAAAAAATACTAAAAAAAGTCATTAAAAAACCTAAGCCTATTGTAAAAAAGAAAGTCATTAAGAAAAAAGTAGTCAAAAAGAAAATAGTCAAGAAAAAAATAACAAAAAAAATAATCAGAAATAAACCAAATCCTAAAGGTAAAACCACACAAAAGTCTAAATCTAAACAAAATAATACACGCAATGTACAAGCTTCTGCGAAAGAAGTGAATAAATTTTGGGGTAGGGTAAGGGCAAAAATCAATAAATATAAATATTATCCACGCATTGCCAAAAGACGAGGCATGAATGGTATTGTAAAAGTGAAGTTTAGAATTTTAGCCAATGGAAAAGTAAGTAATATTTCTGTGAGTGGTTCTAAAATATTTTATAATTCGGCAAAAGAAGCTGTGATGTCGGCATTTCCTATGAGCGTAAAAGATATTCCTATTGATTTGCCTAAAAATGTGACTATTCCTTTACATTATAAAATACGCTAAAATTAACAAAAAATTAACAAATATTTCTTAAAATACTAAAAATGATTATAATGCAAGGAATATACAATTATGAAAAGAACCATAGCACTTTCTATTGTGGCAACGCTAGGATTATATGCAGATACGATTGAACTAAATACTATTTTGGTAGAAACCTCAGGGATGACAAAAGTAGTCAAAGATGTAAGTGGAGAAGAGATTAAATCAGCCGATTTAGGTGAGGCATTGGCAAAACAATCGCCTTCTGTTTCTTTGGTTCGGCGTTCTGGTATTGCGAATGATATTCGTGTGAGAGGACAGAAAAAAGATAATATTTCTGTAAGTATTGATGGAGCAAAAGTCCACGGTGCCTGTCCAAACCGTATGGACCCACCTATTTCTCATGTGCTTACAAATAATGTAGATTATATAGAGATTAACGAAGGTCCTTTCAATGTGCAAGATTTTGGCGTACTTTCTGCTGATGTTCAAGTGCATACGCTCAAACCTAAAAGTGATTTTGAAGGTGAACTCAATCTCGGTATTGGAAATTTTGGCTATCAAAAAGGTGCATTGTCTTTGAGTGCAGGGAGCGATAGCCTAAGATTTTTACTCTCTGCTTCTACTGAAATGGGTGGACAATATGAAGATGGCAATGGCAATGATTTTGTAGGTCAAATCGCTGATAATATCTCCAAAGGTTTAGTTGACCCTATGTCTCAATATCAAGATAAATATAAAGGTATGGACGCATTTACCAAGCAAACACTTATGGTAAAAATGTTTTGGGACATTAGCGATACCCAAGCCCTCAATCTAAGCTATACAGCCAATAGAAGTGATAATATTTTGTATCCCTCATCAAAAATGGACGCACTGTATGATGATTCGGATATATATAATATAGAATATATTTCAAAAGATTTAGGCACATATTCCAAAGAACTTAAGCTTCAAGCCTACCAATCAGAAGTTGAACATCCAATGTCTACTAAGTACCGTCAAATGGGTGCAGTGAATTATATGACTCACGCACTTACTACGCAAACACAAGGTGCGAAGATTAAAAATACTTTTGATATTTCAAACCACGGGATTACAGCAGGGCTTGATTATAGTCTCAGAAATTGGGATGGAGGCTATCTTAAAAATGATAAGCCTTTTCCTGAGGCAAAGTTTCATAGTATTTGGGATGTTGATACGCAAAATGTAGCCTTTTTTCTTGAGGATAGCATCAAAATGGATAAACTCACGCTTGATATGGGACTTCGTTATGACAGAACAGAAATCACTTCTGCTAATCCAAAACAACAAGGCAATGATTATGATGAATTTAATGGTTATATCTTAGGAAAATATCAAGCTTCTCAAAGTATAAAATATTTCGCAGGATTTGGAAAATCATCAAGAGTACCTGATGCCAAAGAACTCTATTGGATTGGTTCTATGGGAAATGTGATTGGTACGCCTGATTTGAAAAATACCAAAAATTATGAATTTGACGGAGGAATGGAAATACAATTTGAAAATGCCACCGTCAAAGCCAAAGTATTTTACTCTCAATTAGAAGATTATATTGCGTACAATTCAAATAATGTCAATAAATCGGGAGCATCAGTCAATGCCTATGAAAATGTAGATGCGACCATTTATGGATTTGATTTATCAGGCTCTTATATTGCCACAGAATCCCTCTATTTTGACTATGGCATGGCATACCAAAAAGGTACAAAAGACACAGCACTCAAAGGTCAAACAGGCACAGATATGCCTGATATTTCTCCTTTTAAACTCAATTTAGCCATGAATTATGACTATGATAGTTCTTTATCTATGAGAGCCGAAGTCATTGCTTCTGATTCTTGGGAGGCTATAGATTATGAAAATGGTGAACAAGTCTTAGATGCTTATGCTGTCTTAAACCTCAAAGCGACAAAAAGTTTTGGAAAGTCTTTTGAAGTGTCTATAGGAATTGACAATGTGTTAGATGAGGTTTATACGGTATCAAATACTTACAATGATTTGATTTTGCTTTCAACGCCTAACAACGAAGTAATGCTTATGAACGAACCAGGGCGTTATGGGTATTTGAATTTTAAGGTTAGGTTTTAGGGATTTTATTTCACCGTATAAATACTAATAGTTTTTCCTTCATAAATAGGTGAAAAATATTTTTTATCATAATTATTAAAGAAGAGCATTTGTACGACAATTGAATTATAAAAATAATCATCCATAATATAATATTCATTGTCTTTTACAATAAGATGTAATCCTTTATTTGAAACTTTTGTATGACGAACTTCTTTTTTATTGTTTTTATATCTGAGTAGAGAAATATTTTTGATAGCAAAAATTTTATTCTGTGTAGAGAGTTTAGAGGTATGTTTATCTATTTTAGAATGGTCATGAAGATAGACGAATTGTTTATCCTCACGCGTTTTTCTAAAGCGTTTAAAGATGTGGTTTGTAAGCTTTTTACCTGAGAGAGGGTCAATATTGGCAAAGACATACATAGTGTAGATAAGAGGTGCGAGTTGAGACGGTAGAATAATATATTTATCTCTATTCTTTTTGGGTGGAACATAGTCATGTTCTATATAATCAAATAAGATTTCACTATCATTATGTGCTTGAAGACCTCTGTAAATAGCATTAGATTTATGTTTTTCAAAAAGGTCATAAAAATAGTGTGTAGCATGATGTGTAAACTTAGAAGAGTCTGATAATAGGATATTGGCTACAGTATAATTGTCTGCGTGGTGTGTGGCATTGTTAATCATGGTTGTCAGTCCTGTATAATAACGAAGCGTCCCACCAAAATCCCACCATGTGACAGCATAATCATTGGATTTTACTTGTTTTTCTAAATTTCTTAAGGCTTTAACTTGTTCAGGATAGAAGACAGGTTTTGCTCCTTGTGTATTCCAGTACTGTATGATTTTACTATTTTCATAAAGGCTAGGGACTGTAAATAGGAGAATAAGAAAAATAGCAAAACTTTTTTTTATTTTTAAGTATTCAATGATGCTATAAAGTAGGAAAAAGTAGCTTATCACAAAAATAGTTGTGGCATAGATATGAAAGCGTACACCCGTATAAATACTCAATAATCCTAAGCCCAACATAGGTAAAGCAATGAGCATTTCTCTATGTTTATTAACCAATGAATGCAAGTATAAACATAAAAAGGTGTCCAGAGATAAGAGCTGCAATAAAGACTAAGCTCGTGGTTTTGGCTTCTGCTAAATGTTGCATAGGAGCTACAAAGTTGAAATTACCCAGTTCCAAGAAAGGAGATTTAAAGAGATAATTATTAAGGTATCTCAGAAGAATTTGAAAATCAATAAACCATAATAAAAGGAATAATAGAGATATTGTAGCGAGTATATAATATTTAGTATATTTAGAAAGGTGTATTTTACGATAATAAAGAACAAA
>FPHM01000099.1_pt1 | contig 22257 bp, 26 predicted proteins | sample 1057441 | NCBI WGS metagenome assembly FPHM01 (sample SAMEA4473311, study PRJEB15554) | hydrothermal vent metagenome | biome: marine basaltic hydrothermal vent biome; feature: marine hydrothermal vent; material: water | place: Pacific Ocean | collected 2011-06-14/2011-07-23 | depth 1155 m | reverse complement strand
TTATTTGAATTTCACAAACACCACCTGGGCAGTATTTGGGATTGTTGCGATTGAACCACTCATACATTTTACATCCAAGGCAGATACCAAATGCAGACTCCAAAAAAAGCAGTAGCATACAAATAAGACAAACCAATACTTTAATGGGGTTGGGCTGAAAATCTATGACGAGATAGTAAAACATAGGATATGCCAAGATAAGACCCAAAAGCCAAGCAAAACGCTTTTGTGTCGCACCAACATATTCGGGTTTTTGATTACGCACAAAAAAACGACCTAACAGCAGACTAGGCGTATAACGAGGTTGTATGATTCTCATGGTGAAATCAATGGCAAAAAAGGTCACAAAATATTGGGAAAATATAGCTGTTCCAAGCATCGCACCATTGCTAAGTCCCAAGAAAGCACCAATAAATAAAATCCCAGCAGCAGCTCTTGCTTCTCTTTCGTTGAGAACCCTTACTTCATAGCCCTCTACTTTTTCACCATATTTGAAAAATTCATTCATTTAAGTACTCCTACCGTTTTTCTTTATTTTTTATCTCTTATGTCTATTCAAATACTTCACCATCAAAGGCTCTAAAGCACTTTGTAACTTCTCATCAAAAGTTTCAAATCTTTTTTGTAAATCATCGGCTAGAGTGTCTGCTTCTTTTATGCTGTCTCTCAAGCCCAAAAGTGTGATGAAGCTGTTTTTATCGCCGTCATTTTGCGTGGGTTTTCCTGCTTCTTCGCTGGTTTGTGTTTCGTCTATGATGTCGTCTTGTATTTGAAAGAGTAAGCCCAAGTCAATACCAAAATCGTAGAGTTCTTTTTGTGTCGCCAAAGAAAGCCCTACAATGACTGCACCCATTTGCAAAGAAGAAGCGATGAGTTTGGCTGTTTTGTTTGTGTGTAATACTTTGACTTGTTCTAGGGTGAGGGGTGTATTTTCAAAATAGCAATCAATGGCTTGACCCAAAACCATGCCTTGACCTCCTCCGTTAAGAGCAAGAAGTGTCATGAGTTTGACTTTGACATCATCACGCAAAGGGGCTTGTGCAATACGCAAAAACGCATCAGTATTGAGTGCATCTCCTGCCAAAATCGCTGTGACTTCATCATAACGGATATGCAAAGTCTCATGTCCACGACGCAAAGGAGCATCGTCCATCGCAGGTAAATCATCGTGAATGAGTGAATAGGTATGAAACATTTCTAATGCCATCGCCACAGGTAAAGCACCATCATAAAGCAAAGGCTCATAAGCATCTACAATACTAAGAAGCAACATCGGACGAAATCGTTTGCCACCTGCTAAGAGCATCACGCCCAAAGCCTCTTCATAAATGGGATGAAAACTAGGAGCTTGTGGCAAGTTCTTGGATAAGTAAGTTTCAAATCTTTGCATGAGACTCTTTCAGATGGTTTATGGCTAAGATTATATCTAATTTGGCTAAAATAAGCCTATGAAAAGAACAAATAAACCTACGCTTATACTATGGACAAAAAGACTTTTAGCTGTTTTAGCAATATTTGTATGGATAGTGATTATCTATGAGATTTCAAATTCGCCACTGCCCTTTAATGAACAAGCCCCTTATTGTATGATGAGTACGATGATGATTTTTGGGATTTTGAGTTTGGCGTATAAGGGTTTGGAGTATTGGGAACGACAAGAAAACGCTTGATTTTTATCAACCCTTAGCTATAATATCAGACTCAAAGCCAAGGATAACGATGCAACATTTAGTCGATACCAATGATTTTACAGATACACAAATACAGAATCTCTTAGCCGATGCAAAACGCTTCAAAAAACAAAGTCCTCCACAATTACTTCGTGATAAATTGCTTATTACTCTCTTTTTTGAAGCCTCTACGCGTACGCGTTCTTCTTTTGAAGTCGCAGCGAAACGGCTTGGGGCTTCTGTGGTACATCTTGACCCTTCGCGAAGTTCTTCTAAAAAAGGTGAATCGCTTGAAGATACTTTTGCCAATCTTTGTGCTATGGAGCCTGATGGGATTATTCTGCGTCATCATGAGAACAATACCCCTCAACTTTTAGCCAATATGCACACCTCTCCAGTGATTAATGCAGGAGCAGGAAACTATGCCCACCCTACCCAAGCCTTGCTTGACCTTTTTACTATGGTTGAACATTTTGGGGGAGAAGTAAGAGGAAAAACTATTGCGATTGTAGGCGATATTGTAAGTTCTCGTGTGGCATCTTCGGGTATTCGTCTATTTACACGCATGGGTATACATGTGGTATTGGTTGCACCTAAGCAATTTATGCCAAATTCTTCTTTGCCTCAATATGAAAAGCTAGAAGAAGTGATAGATAAAGTGGATGTAATTATGAGTTTGAGAGCCCAATTAGAAAGACATGAAAAAGAAATTTTTGAAGATTATGATGACTATGCCAAGAGATATTGTATGACAACAGAGCGTTTAGGAGAAAGAAATATCTTACTTCTTCACCCCGGCCCTGTGATGAGGAATATTGATATCTCAGATGAAATGCTTGAAGATGAACGCTGTAAAGTACTCACACAAGTCAAAAATGGGGTTTTTATGCGAATGGCTATTTTGAAACTTTTGCTTTTGGACAGCTAATTTTATGTCGTGGTTGGAGAAGATTCAAGGTTTTGAACGCATCAATGCCTTGGGAAAATCTTCTACACCTTTTTTGTTTATTATCTCTTATGCACAAGATAAAATATTTGCAGAGCCTTTAAAAGATTTAGATGAAGATATTTTTTATACTTTAGGCACAAAGAGTAATGCTCAATACAAAAAAAATCCTATAAAATATACTTTAACTAAGTACCCTTTAGCTTTTGAAGACTATGCACAAAGCTTAGAAAATATATTGGATGAAATACGCCAAGGCAATAGCTATTTACTCAATCTGACTTTTAAAACACGCATAGAAAGTGATGCCTCTCTCAAAGAAATATTTGATAGGGCTGATGCACGGTATAAGCTGTATTATAAAGATGAATTCATTTGTTTTTCTCCTGAATGTTTTGTGGAAATACAAGACAATAAAATCTCTACTTATCCGATGAAAGGCACGATAGATGCGTCTTTGGAGAATGCCAAAACGCGTATTTTAGAAAATGAGAAAGAAATGGCAGAGCATATTATGATTACGGATTTGATGCGTAATGATTTGGGTATGATTGGTTCAAATATCAAAGTAGAAAAGTTTCGTTATGTAGAAGAAATCAAAGCAGGAGATAAATCTCTTTTGCAAGTAAGTTCCAAAATTACTGCTAGGCTAAAAGAAAATTGGAAAGAGACTATAGGTTCAATGTTGGCAAAAATGCTTCCTGCTGGGTCTATTACGGGTACACCCAAAAGAAGTACGGTAGAAATTATTGACAAAATAGAAAAAGACAAAAGAGGATTTTATACAGGGGTTTTTGGTATTTTTGATGGAAAGAGTCTAAGTTCTAGCGTCATGATTCGTTTTATTAGCAAAGAAGAAAATAAATTATATTATCACAGTGGTGGAGGGATTACTATTGATTCAAATGCTAGAAGTGAATATGAAGAGCTGAAAGATAAAATTTATTTGCCTATATAGACTTTATCAAGAGCTTGACATCGTTTAGGTCTATGTCTCCATTGGTACTTTTTATCTTCTTTGATAGTTGAGAAATAAAGTTTTCCCGAATCTCTCCACGCATCTATGATTATGCCCTTTTCTAGTGATTTTCCTTTGGCTACAACGAGTAAAACATTATGTTCAGACCAATATTCTCCTATATTTGCACCCATAAGATGAAAAGAAAATGCCGAATGATTTTGTTTTTTGAGATGCGTATAAAGTGCATCTGACCAATCATAACATAAGCCTTTTTTTCTTGCTCCAATAGTGACCAAAAAGTTATGGTAAGCAGGAGGAGAAGTGAGCTTGAATTCTTGACTGAGTGCATGGGTTTTTTTATATATTTCTGAGGCTAGATATTGGCTTTGTGCTTTAGAAATATTCTCGTCTAAAGAGAAAAGTTTTTGACTTAAGCTATGAGATGAATCTTGAAGAGGAAGTTTTACACTACATGCACTCATGATAAAAGAGAAAAGTGTCAGGAGAGAGAGCGTAAAATATCTTGAAACATTTTTAATAAATCGCCTCTGTAAAAATCACACCATCAATATGTTCTCTTGCAATCTTTGAAATATCTTTTTCATTATGAAGCAATACCAAAATACGCGTATCAAAAAGATATTCTTGAGCAATAGGCTGAACGATAAGTGCTGTATCTTCTTCACAAAGCATATATTTTGCACCTAAAGCATTCGCAAACAGTGCATCTTTCAAACTACTAATAACCACAGCAAAGGGAATAGCATTGTCTTGGCAATGTTTCGCATATGTATGAGAATCGACCAAAGGTTCTAATAAAATAATATCTTCTGCTTTGCTTTTTTGAATATCTTCTATAGAAAAGACTTTTGCAAACTTTTGACTTTTAATCCATGGGTGACCAATAATTATCATACTTTTTCCTTTTTTAGATGTTTATTTTTGACATTCAAGCGAACAATAATAGTGTCCATTAGAAAGAAGCGATTCTTTGACTGTGACATAAGTACTACATTTCTCACATTCTATGAGCGTATCATCGTCTAATTTTTTTTGATGAACTGAGCGACCAAAAGTAGGTAGCTTTCCTCCAAAAAATCTATAAATAAGAAAAAGCACAACAGCCAAGATTAGTAATTTTAAAAACATTTATTTACTCTTTATATACAGGTAATTACGCTGATTTTTTTGTACTATATCATATTTTAGCTGATGTTGTACAGCGTCAATTTCATCAAAGACGCGTGAACCTTTATAAAAAAGATATTCTGTTTCTCTATTGGAAATTTTTTTGCTTAAATCTAAGAGTAATTTAGTATTTGTCACAGCTCTTGAAGTAATCATATCAAAAGGTTTACAGAGTATTTTTTCTACGCGTTTGCCTTCTACTGAAACATTATTTAAAGCTAAATCTATCTTTGCATATTTCAAGAAAGACACGCGTTTTTTGAGAGGTTCGGCTAAGACCACTTTTACCTCAGGCAAAGCAATCGCCAAAACCAAACCAGGGAAACCAGCCCCTGTACCCACATCTAAAAGGGTTTTTGGCATAGAAATAAAATTGAGAGGATAGAGAGAATCGATAATATTAATATAAATAGCCTCTATAGTCTTTGCCCCTGTTAAATTATGTATTTGATTCCATTCATGTAATAAAGAGGCAAAGTTTTCTAGTTTTAGGACGATGTTTGGGAGAAGATAAATTTCTTCTTTTTCTAAGTCTTGTGTGAGATTCATACTTTTTCTATCCAAAATTTACATTTTTTTGCAATAAATTCTAGCTGTTCATCTTCACTTAACCTTGCAACATCTACAACAACATCAGCCAATTTTCTATAGGCTTCTTGGCGTTCTTTATAAAGATTTTTGGCTTCTTTTTCATTGGCAAATAGAGGGCGTTTCGCTAGTTTTGCTTCTGAATTTTTAGCAGATTTTAGACGATTATGTATCCACTCAAAAGAAGCATCTAATAAAACAATAATACCTAGTTTCTTGAGATTATTGACTTTGTAAAATCCACCACCACAAGAAACACAAGTACCTTTCACAGAAGATTCTATCCAATTTGCTGTATCTTGTTCTGCTTTTCTAAAATAAGATTCTCCTTGTTTTGCAAAGATTTTTTTGACTTTTCTATTTTCTTTAGATTCAATCAAATCATCTGTATCTATATTATATATACTATATTTTTGGCTAAATGCCCTTGCCATTGTGCCTTTTCCTACGCCCATAAAACCTATAATAATAATATTGTTTTGCATTTTTATACCATATTGTAACGGTCAATAATCTTTTTTAGTCTTTTACGCAAATTTTTGAGTGCATCAATAGCATCAACACCTTCAGCCATGAGAGAATCAAATTCATCAAATTGAATTTTGGCTACCCAACCAATTTTCGTATGTCTTTTAATCCCAACAAAACGCACTTCTCCATAATGGTCTTTTGCCATTTTGTAGATTCTATCTATTCTCTCATCGAGGGTTTTCACTTCTTTTATACTCATTAATTATCCTTTGATTCTAAAATTTACAGTATTATAACATACTTAGATTAGCCAATAAAATCTCTATTTATTCATACTTCAAGATTATTTAGATAAAATCATGCAATTATATATTAAAGGATTGTAGTGAAAGTTACAGTAAACAAACTCGACGATGCAAATACTCTAGTCAGTGGTGCACTCGATAAGACAGCAATTGAAGCAAATATTAACAAATTGGCAAAACAAGCAGTAAAAGAAATCAAAGTAGATGGTTTTAGAGCAGGGAAAACGCCTATTTCTGTGATTAAAAAAATGCATGGTGAAAAGCTTACTCAAGATGCAGAGGGCGAAGTGCTTAACGAATTAATTGAAACTGGGATTAAAGAAGCTGGAATTAATACGGCTGATTTACTTGGACAACCTACTTTCAAAAAATACAAGAAAACAGATGAGGGAATTGAAGTAGAAATTGAAATCTCTACAAGACCTAGTTTTGATTTAGAAGGTTACAAAGACATTGTTCCTGCTTTTGAAAAATCAGAAGCTTCACAAGAAGATATTGATGCAAAACTTGCTGAGATGGCAAAAGAACAACCAAACTATGTAAGCATTGAAACAGCTCGTGCTGTAGAAGATGGCGATATGGTACTTATGAACTTTGAAGGTTTTATCGGAGATGAGGCATTTGAAGGTGGAAAAGCTGAAAACTTTAATCTCAAAATTGGTTCAAATCAATTTATCCCTGGATTTGAAGAACAAATCATTGGTATGCAATACGCAGAACAAAAAGATGTAGTCGTTACTTTCCCTGAAGGTTATGCTTCTACAGACTTAGCAGGAAAAGAAGCGACTTTCAAAGTCTTACTTCATGAAATTCAAGAAGAAGGCGAAGTAAAAATTGATGATGCACTCGCACAAAAAATTCTGAATGACGAAAAAGCTACGGTAGAAACGCTCACAGAAAAAGTCAAAGCACAAGTAGAACAAGAAGCACTTTCAAAAGTCTATAACGAAACACTTAAACCTCAAATGGTAGAAGCCTTAGTAGAAAAATTTGCTATGGCATTGCCAAATAATATTATTGAACAAGAAATTGATGCAAAAATCAATGCCCAAGCCAAAGAAATGAGTGAAGAAGAATTGGCTTCTTACAAAGACAACGAAGAAAAACTTACGACACTTCGTGAATCAGTGAGAGAAGATGCTGTAAATTCTGTGAAAGCTACTTTTATTGTTGATGCTTTGGCAAAAGAAGAAAATATCACAGTAGAAGACAAAGAAGTATCTCAAAGGCTTTACTATGAAGCAATGGTATCTGGTCAAAATGCTGAAGAAGTGATTAAATATTATGAAGAGAATAATCTTCTTCCTGCTGTAAAAATGGGAATAATTGAAGACAAACTCTTTGGTAAACTTCTAGGCTTAGAAGGATAATTATGAGTTATATTCCTTATGTAGTTGAACAAACAGGGCGTGGTGAAAGGTCTTATGACATTTACTCGCGTTTGCTCAAAGACCGTATTATCATGCTGAGTGGCGAAGTGAATGACCAAGTGGCTTCTACGATTGTGGCTCAACTGCTTTTCCTTGAAGCACAAGACCCTGATAAAGATATTTATTTCTATATTAACTCCCCTGGGGGCGTGATTACTTCTGGGCTTTCTATGTTTGATACGATGAATTATATCAAGCCTGATATTGTCACTATTTGTATGGGTCAAGCTGCATCTATGGGTGCATTTTTACTTTCTTCTGGTGCAAAAGGTAAAAGATATGCCCTGCCAAATGCAAGAATTATGATTCATCAACCCAGTGGTGGTGCACAAGGTCAATCGACTGATATTCAAATTCAAGCCCAAGAAATTCAAAGACTCAAAGATACTTTGAATGAAATTATGGCAAATAATTGTGGTAAAAAAGCAAAACAATTAGAAAAAGATACAGAAAGAGACAATTTTATGTCTTCAGAAGAAGCCGTAAAATACGGACTGATTGATAAAGTACTTGAAAAGAGTTTTATCTAAGTTAAGAGCCAAACCCCATTCAAAGGCATAAAAATGATTAGAGAAATTCTAGTTTATCCCGATAAAAGACTAAAACTTATCTCCAAAGAGGTCACTGCCTTTGATGGGGCTTTACACGATTTATTAGATGATATGTATGACACCATGATAGCCTCTAACGGCGTAGGACTAGCTTCCATACAAATTGGTGTAGATAGCCGAGTACTCATCATCAACATTCCCCTAGAAGACCAAGATGGCGAAAACTACGCAGAAGAAAGAGACTCAAACGACCAACCCAAAGATAATACTTTAGAGATGATAAACCCTGTGATTATAGAAAGTCACGGAGAAGAAAAATTTCAAGAAGGCTGTCTCTCTATCCCTGGGGTGTATGAAGATGTTGAAAGAGCCAAAGCCGTCAAAGTAGAATATTTTGATAGATTTGGAGAAAAACAAAGCTTAGAAAACGATGCCTTTTTAGCTGTAGCCATACAACACGAAATAGACCATCTTGACGGCAAAGTTTTTATAGAAAAACTCTCTTATATTAGACGAAAGAAGTTTGAGAAAGAGTGGAAGCGTAGAGATAAAATCTAGGCTTCCTTAGTATTTTTTACCGATGTTACGCAAAATATATTTTTATCTCAATTCAAGGGCAACCACAAGGGATTGCCCCTACAAAGCATAGACTTTTCGTAGGGGTAGGTCTTGTGCCTACCCTAACACCTATAGATAAATAGAGTTCTTTACATAACGCGTAACATCATTATTTTATAAATAAAATAAAAGAATTTACATAATTTTTTATGATATACTCTATCTATGGAAAAAACTATCAAACAAAAACCTAAGAATCCTATAATTTTAAATAGCCTTACTTGTGCTACACTAGAAGGCGTGAATGCTAAAGTCATAGAAGTAGAAGCCACTTTTACCAAAGGTTTACCTGGCTTTGCGATTGTGGGTTTGGCTTCTGCTGATATTCAAGAAGCCAAGGAAAGAGTAAAATCTGCTTTACTTGTGAATGAATTTATATTTCCTCCTCTTAAAATTACCATAGGCTTATCGCCCTCGGAAACGCGTAAGAATGGTTCACATTTTGACCTGCCTTTGGCTTTGCTCATTGCCTTAAATAAACATAGTTTTGATGAAAAAGGTCTCTTTGTATTTGGAGAATTGGGTTTAGATGGGCGTGTCAAAAGTAGTATGATGCTTTTTCCTCTTATTTTGTCACTCAAAGAACAAAAGCGTATTACAAGAGCCATAGTTCCCGAAGAAGCCATGGCACATTTGAGTCATATTTCGGGCATTGATTTTATTCCTGTGTCTTCTTTGAATGAAGCGATTTATATGATGAAAAAAAAGGATTTTACGAGCCATGTAAAGCATTTTGATTATAATGCTCTTTCTTTGGTCTATGATGATAAATCTTATTATTATAACAAAGAATATGAATATGACTTTAAAGATGTGAAAGGACAACTCATAGCCAAAAGGGCTGCATTAATTTCTGCTTCTGGTATGCATAACTTTTTTATGGAAGGCAACCCTGGTTGTGGAAAAAGTATGATAGCCAAACGCATCAAAGATATTTTGCCTCCTATGCAAGAAGAAGAATTACTTTCTATTGCCAAACATCAGTTTTTAGATGGTCAAACCCCTAATTTTAAAGCGATTCGCCCTATGAGAAGCCCTCATCATACGGCGACTTCTGCGTCTATCTTTGGTGGTGGTTCTGGACAAGCAAAAATTGGAGAAGTGGCATTGGCTTCTAAAGGTATTTTATTTTTTGACGAAATACCACACTTTACAAAACAAATATTAGAAGCCATGCGTGAGCCTCTTCAAGATAAAAAAGTACATATTGCAAGGGTAAATGCAAAAATAGAATATGAAGCAGATATTATGTTTATCGCGGCACAAAATCCTTGCCCTTGTGGTAATTTACTTTCTAAAATCCATGCGTGTAGATGTACAGAACGAGAGAAAAAAAGCTATGCAAACAAACTCTCAGACCCATTTTTGGATAGAATAGATTTATTTGTTGTCATGCAAGAAGTACAAAGTACAGATACTTTTAGCCAAACTTCCCAAGAAATGCATGAAGCTGTTCTCAAAGCCTTTAGCCAACAAAAAATGCGTAAACAAAAGAATCTCAACGGAAAACTTCAAGAAAATGAAATAGAAAAATATTGTATTTTAGAAGAAGATGCACAAGAAATACTCACCTCAGCTATTGGTAAATTTGGACTTTCTCACAGAAGTATTGCTTCTATCAAAAAAATAGCCCGTACGATTGCCGATTTAAATATACATGAGAAAATTGAAAAAAAAGATATTTTTGAGGCTTTGAGTTATAGGCGTAGAAAGTGAATCCCTAAATATGCTATAATGAGGTAGATATTTAGAAAGGATAATCATGCCTATTTTAGACAAAATATATGCAGACATTGTAACACTTAAGCCTAGAGAGAAGCTCATACTTGTAGATAAAATACTCTCTTCTATTTACCCAAGTAATATCGGTGTAGAAAGAGTTTGGGGAAATGAATCAGAAGAACGACTGGAAGCCTATCAAAAAGACCATATTTCTGCCATAGAAGCCGATAGTATTCTCAAAAAGTATGATAGCTAAATGATAGCGTCTATTCAATTTTTGGCATTGGCACAAAATGAGTTAGATGATATTTTTCAAGCTTATGAATTTAAAGAAGAAGGATTAGGATATCGTTTTGTAAATGAAATTAAGTGTACTATTCAACTTCTAAAAAGCTATGAACATATAGGTACAAAAAGTTCTGAACATACACAAAAATTTTTGATAAAAGGGTTTCCTTATGCTTTAATATTTTCTAAAATAGAAGAGAAGATCTTGATTTTATCAATTATGAATTTACACAAAAAGCCTATACACTGGGCAACAAAAAGTGTTTCAGAATATTCTACTTGTCGTATTTCTACTTTACCTGAGGCTTTATATATACGCTAAATAGTTTAAATAAGTAAGCCTAAAAGGCTGACTTACTAAGGCTTATTTAGAATTCTTCTTATCTCTTGCTTGTCTTTTTCTTACATTTGCGTCAAGACTTCTCTTACGAATTCTTACAGAAATAGGTGTAATTTCGATAAGCTCATCTTCTTCAATCCATTCCATTGCAGATTCAAGTGTAATTTGTCTTGGTGTTACCAATTTAACAGCTTCATCTGTACCAGATGTTCTCATGTTTGTGAGTGCTTTACCTTTGAGTGGATTCACATCCAAATCACCAGGTCTTGCAGATTCACCAATTACCATACCTGAATATACTTTTTCTTGTGCAGAAATAAACATTGTACCTCTAGCTTGAAGGTTAAAGATAGAAAAGGCTACGGCTTCACCATCATCCATGGATACCAAAGCACCAGGGGTTCGGCTTACCACTGTTCCTGAATACGCTCTATATTCTAGGTAAGAGTGGTTCATAATACCTTCACCTTTAGTGTCTGTTAAGAATTCATTTCTAAATCCGATAAGCCCTCTTGCAGGGATTTCAAATTCTAGTCTAATTGTTCCATCAGGCATAGGCACAAGAGAAGTCATATTGGCTTTTCTTTTTCCTAATTTCTCAATAGCAACCCCTTGGAATTGTTCTGGAACATCTACAACCAAATGTTCAAATGGCTCCATTTTTACACCATTTTCTTCTTTGGTAACCACTTCAGGACGAGCCAACATAAACTCAAATCCTTCACGACGCATATTTTCTGCCAAAATACCAATTTGAAGCTCTCCACGACCAGAAACTTTGAAAGATGCATCTCCCATAGGCTCCATTCTCATGGCAATGTTTGTTTCCATTTCTTTTTCAAGACGCTCTTGAATTTTGTTTGAAGTGACATGTTTACCTTCTTGACCAGCAAGAGGACCATTATTTACAGACATAATAACAGAAAGCGTAGGCTCTTCAACATGCATAGGGTCAAGGGCTACAGGATTTGTTTTGTCACAAATAGAATCTCCAACATCAATATCAGCAAAACCAGCAATGGCTACAATATCTCCAGCTTCTGCTTCGGCGATTTCAAATCTATCAAGACCTTTAAACCCAATAAGTTTAGAAATACGAGATTTTGTTTTCTCCCCAGAGGCTTTGACAAGAAGATACTCATCACCCTTTTTTACTTTACCATTAAAGATACGCGTAATACCAATTCGTCCAACAAAATTATCAGAATCAAGTGTAAATACTTGTGCTTGTGTATCAGCATCAGGCGAACCTTGTGGATAAGGAACTTTGTCAATAATTGCTTCAAACAATGGAGTCATATCTTTGTTTTCGTCTTCCATTTCCCATTTTGCATAACCATCACGAGCAGCAGCGTAGAGTACAGGGAATTCAAGTTGCTCTTCGTTTGCATCAAGTGCCACCAAAAGGTCAAATACTTCGTCCATTACTCTATCAGGGTCAGAACCATCTTTGTCAATTTTGTTGATGACAACTACGGGGATAAGACCAAAACCAATGGCTTTTTTCAAAACAAATTTAGTCTGAGGCATAACACCTTCTTGTGCATCAACAAGCAAAAGTACACCATCAACCATCTTAAGCACTCGTTCCACTTCTCCACCAAAATCGGCGTGACCTGGAGTGTCAATAATGTTAATTTTATGGTCACCATAAGTAATCGCAGTGTTTTTAGAAAGAATAGTAATTCCTCTTTCTTTTTCAATCTCATTTGAATCCATGGCTCTTTCTTGTACTTCTTGGTGGTCAGCATAAGTACCAGATTGTTGGAGAAGTTCATCTACCAGTGTCGTTTTTCCGTGGTCAACATGCGCGATAACGGCAATATTTTTGATTTTTTGCATCATAAAGTCCTAAGGCTTAGGGATAACCCTAATATTTTTTGCGAATTATATCTAAAACTTACTATAGTATTGATATAATCATAGTAAATAAAAAGGCTAAGTCATGGAAACCATAGAAAAGTATTATATAGAATATGAAAAACCCAAAGTAACACTCTTGCAAGAATCTGGTTTAGGTGTAGCAGAAATCGCTGGACGCACTTGTTATGACTCTTTTGAAAATTCTGAAAATACTTGTGTACAAGAAGCCATGACAAACTTAGATACCCAAGCTATTAATGCCATTGATAATTCAAATTTACTTGATAGTCTTGCATGGGTACACCATCATCATTCTATTTTGGAACACGCTACGCTTTCTTATCTCATACAAGGCACTAGCCGAGGCGTACTTCAAGAACACGCCCGTCATCGTATACAAGCAATTTCTGTGCGTTCCACACGATATACTATGTCTTCGGTTATCAATGCTTTTACAGCTTCCTTAGAAAGTCAAGAAAGCTATACTTTTTTCTTAGAAACTTTACTCACTTTAGACCTTTTTGTGATTAGAGAAGAAGAGTATTTAGAAATAGAAATTCGTGCTATTTATGACAAGTGTATGTTTCAATATCAACGCAATACAAATTATCATCAAGATTCGGTGGCTAAATCCTCTTTACCTTTTATCGACTTACATAGAGGAAATGCACAAGCACTTTATAACGCCCTAGAAAGTGGCAAGAAAAAACGCAATGTAGGCGATGGATTTAAGCATATAGTCTCAGACAATTGGAAAGTAGATATGGTGATTTCGTTTAATATTAGAAGTCTTAAAAACTATTTTGATTTAAGAGATTCAGGGGCTGCTTGGTTTCAAATTCAATGGTTAGCAGAGAAGATGAAAGAAGTCACACCTATAAAATATCTTAGGTTGATTGATAAAGCACATAAGAAATAAGTGAAAAAGAAGTTTTATCAAAGGTACTTTTTATGGGCTACATTATAATAATCTCTAAATCATCCCCCCAGATTGCAATCCCCAAGTCGTTCTCCATCTCGTCTTCACAAAACTAAGCCCTGCGATAGCAATAAGCGTCACTCCTGCGAAAATTAAAAAGCCTAGCATATACCCATCAAAGCTATCTTTTGACCAACCCAGTGTTTTGATGAGGGCTGTACCTCCAAGTCCACCAGCTGCTCCTACGATGCCGACCATCACACCAATGTCTTTGGAAAACCTTTGGGGGACGAGTTGGAAGACTGCTCCGTTTGCCATGCCTAAGTTTGCCATCGTAATAAAGAAAAGAAACATAATTACTAAGAAGGGTACAGATAAAAGTGCAATCATTGTCACACTTACAAGCACAATAGAAAAGAAAAAATACAAGGCTTTAATGCCTCCTATTTTATCGGCAATGCCTCCACCAATAGGGCGTAATACTGTACCTGCAAAGACGAATAATGCTCCAAAATATCCTGCCATAACTTTGATATTGTCTTCTGTAAACCATGCCAAACCTAATTCTCTCATTTCTTCGGGATAGGTATCTGTGAGATAAAGTTTGAGAAAAACGCCAAAGCCCACAAATCCACCAAAAGAAATAGCATAAAAGAGGTTGAACCACCAAGTATCTCTGTCTTTGAGAAGTTTGATGTAATCACGCACCTTTTTGGGTCTTGTTTTATACACTTCGGGAGGTGCGTCACGGCTAAGTAGTGCATAGGTAAGAAATAAAATCATAGCCAATATACCAGCCACTAAAAAGACACTTTGCCATCCATAGAGCTCTGCGATTTTAGGAGAAAAGATAAAGCCCATAACCACACCAAAGTTCGCAGCCCCTGCAATACCAAGGACTAAACCTTGAAGCTTTGGTGGATACCATTGTCCTGCTTGTGGAAGTGCCACAGCAAAAGAAGCCCCTGCAAATCCTAGTAAAAGAGCAACGACTAAGAGTTGATTGTAAGTAATGTTTTCTCCCAAGAAATAGGTAGTAAGAAGAGAAATAATTACAATAAATTGCGAAACTAACGCTGTTTTCTTTGCCCCAAATTTATCTACACTAAATCCAAGAAATATTCTTAGAATTGCACCTGAAAGAATAGGCAAAGAAAGGAGTGTAGCTTTGTCACTCGTTGTCATGACAAATCCTGTTAGAGCGAAAGATTCTACAATCTCTGAAGAGAGAGGTCCAAGTAGTGTCCATATCATAAAACTCATATCAAAATAGATAAATGCTGCAAAAAGGGTGGGTGCATGTCCTTGCCCTTTAAGTTTGGAAAAAAGTGCCATATTTAACTCCTAAAATTAAAATCATAAAGGTATTATATAATAAAATTATAGTGAATATAAGTAAAGTAGTGATTAAAAATTAATCACTTAGATGAACCTAATATACGGAGATAATATAATTTTATAGTTAAATATTATTTATCTGTGATTAAAATTTAATCATAGAGTAAATCTTTTTATTTAGCTTATAGGCTATAATACGAATACTTTAAAAATGGATAATAATGATGCAAACTAGAGAAACACTACCTATATTATTAAAAGCACAAAAGATACTTTTAATAGGGGCAGGAAAAGTTGCTCTTCAAAAAGCAGAAGTACTTTTTAAAAATAATATCTCTTTTCGTGTTGTCGCTTCTGAAATATTAGAGAAAATGCATAGTTATTGCCAAGACATAAGACAAAAAGATTTTGAAAACACTGATATTCAAGAGTATTTTATAGTGATTAATGCTACAGGAAAACAAAGCGTCACCGAGCAACTTTTGGCATATAAAAAGACAGATACACTTTTACTCAATGTTGTGGATAAGCCTGAATATTGTGATTTTTATTTTATGGCACTCACAGCGAATAAACCTTTACAAATTGCTGTATCAAGCCATGGGTCAAGCCCTACGGTGGCACAATATTTTCGTGATGCTTGTGAAAAGCTCATTCCCAAAGACATAGAACCTTTTATGCAAGACCTTGCTTCACAAAGAGAAAAAGGCTTGATTGATAAAGAAAAAACTTTAATAGATTTAGAAAAAATACAAAGCAAAGTCTATCTTCTTGGTTGTGGATTGGGCGACCCTGATTTACTCACAATTAAAGCTTATAGGATTATGCAAAGCGTAGATGTGGTGCTTTATGACCATCTTATTTCAGAAGCCATCATGGAAATCTTGCCAGAAAAGACTCAAAAAGTATTTGTCGGCAAAGAAAAAGGTTTTCATAGCAAAGCCCAAGAAGAGATTAATCTACTGATAGAAGACTATGTGCAAAAAGGCTATAGCGTAGCAAGGCTCAAATCAGGCGACCCTTTTATCTATGGTAGAGGGGCTGAAGAACTGCTCTATCTCAATAATAAAGGCATTCAAACCGAAGTCATCGCAGGGATTTCTTCTGCTATTTCTGCTCCTCTTATGGCAAATATTCCTTTAACGGCTAGAGGTATTTCGAATAGTTTTAGCGTCGTCTCTGCCCATTTACGAGGCAATGCTTTATGCTTAGATTGGATAAAATACTTAGAAGATGAAGCCCATACCGTCGTTGTCCTCATGGGACTGAGCCGTGCCAAAGAAATACAAGACCATGCCCTAGCATTTGGCATTGACAAAGACAAGCCTTGTGCTATTGTCTCTCATGCTAGTAGAGAAGCACAAAGCAGTATTGTCACCACGCTAGAACACCTAGCCACCCATGCAAAAACTGCCCAAAGACCTGCCATACTTGTCTTTGGTGAAGTCGTAAATTATCCAAAACTTTTAAAGGAAATAAGATGAGTATTTTAGAAAAAGCCAAAGAAGCAAGAAGTAAAAAAGTCAATAAAGTAGAAATTACTAAAGCCATCAAAACCCCTATGGAAGTCCATGCCAAACTAGAAGAAATAGCAGAGGGAGGCTATGAAAATTTAAGCAAAGAAGATTCAGCCTATTTTCTCAAATGTTTTGGACTCTTTGATAAAGGCGAAGATTTTATGTTGCGTGTGCGAGTCCCAGCTGGTCAGCTTTCTAATGCCCAAGCCAAACGCATAGGAGAAGTTGCCAAAAAATACGGCAATGACTATATAGACATTACCACAAGAATGCAAATAGAACTGCGTTATTTGCAAATCCAAGATATTGCCAAAGTCTTGAGCGAATTACAAGAAGTAGGGATTTCAACCTTTCAAACAGGCGTAGACAATCCACGAAATATCGTCGCAGACCCTCTTGATGGTATCGCTTATGATAGTATTATTCACACTATGCCAATTGTAGAAAAACTCCAAGAGATATTCATCGAAAATGCCGAGTGGATTTCTGCTTTACCTCGTAAGTTTAATACAGGAATTTTGGGTTCTTTATCCAATTCATGTAATATATTTGGGCATGACTGTTGTTTTATTTTGGCACAAAAAGACGGTGTCTTTGGTTTTAATGTTTATTTGGGTGCAAGGGTGGGCGTACAATCTCAAGATGCCAATATCTTTGTCACTATAGAAGAAGTCCCAGTCTTTTTTAAAGCCCTTTTAGTGATTTTTCAAAAATATGGATACAGAGATAATAGAAATAAAAATCGTTTGGTATTTTTACTCAATGATGTGGGAATAGAAGCGTTTATCAAAGCCATTCAAGAAGAAGCAAAAGAAGATTTTCAAAGTGCAGGAATTACCATGGTACAATCCCAAGCCATTGCTTTGGGTGCAAATAAAGTATTAGGAAAAGACAATAAGTTTGCTTATAAAATCATCGTTCCTTCTGGGATTTACTCAGGTTCAGATATGATAGCTTCTGCTGAGGTTGCTCATATTTATGGAAGTGGAGATATTCGCCTCACTTATGACCAAAATCTTTATCTATTAGGTATCAAAAAACATGATATTTCACTTTTTGAGCAAGACATATTTATTCAAAAGTATCAAAAATTTAATAGCCTTTATTTTACCGATATGATTGCGTGTGCAGGAACAGCCACTTGTAGTTTTGGAGTCATTCCTAATAAACCTGATGCTATAGAAATGGCTCATTATCTTAGTTCTGAAGTCGCTATTGAAAATGCCGTCGTGCGTATGAATTGGTCTGCTTGTCCTAAGGGTTGTGGGGTTAATGGTATTGCTGATATTGGATTTGAAGGCTGTAAAGCCAAAGATAGCGAGGGAAAACGCGTAGATGGTGTGCATATTTTTATCGGTGGTAAAATCACAAGAGAAGCCAAAGAAGCCCATATCTTGCACAAAGCTTTGCCACTAGCAGAAGCCAAATACCATGCCAAATATTTATTACAAACCTATGCCACACACAAGCTAAGAGCTGAGACTTATGAAGCCTTTGATGATAGATTTCTAAGTCGAAATTATTCTTTCCAAGCCTTAGGATTTTATACTAAGATGAATTATATTCTAAATGAAAAATTAGGATTAGATATATTTTTTGCCTTAGAAGCCGAACCCAAATCAAGCAAAAGAGAAGAATACGAACTCTTCAACTTTGGACTCAAACTCTATAAGCTCCTCACAGGCGAAAAACGCTACGATTCTGTCATCGGACTAAATGCCAATATGCTTAGACCTACGAGTATTAAAAGAGATACAGCCCATAAACTCAATCCTAATATACCTTTAAAACTAAGTGAAATTCTTTATAATATGACCCATGAAAAGAAGAATGAAAGAGCATCGGTATTTTCGGAGATTTTGATGAGTTTAAAAGAAGTGTAGGAAAATTTAATGAAACAATCCACTGCCTTAGATATTTTAAAATCGGGAGAAAATGTTTTTATCACTGGTTCAGCAGGTACAGGTAAAACCTATTTACTGAATGAATATATACAGTATTTAAAAGCACACTTAGTATTTCCTGCCATTGTTGCACCTACAGGATTGTCTGCTTCTCATATCAAAGGACAGACCATTCATTCCTTCTTTGGTATAGGAATTCGTGAATTTATTGATACTGATTTTATAGAAGTGCTACTTGCAAGACGCTATTTGAGAACACGATTTAAAAATGTAGAAGTACTAATTATCGATGAAATTTCTATGGTTTCTCCTCAATTGTTTTCTAATATGGATAGAATTTTACAAGCTTTCAAAAACTCTCCAAAACCTTTTGGTGGTGTTCAAGTCATTGCTTCTGGAGATTTCTTTCAACTGCCTCCTATTTTCAAAGAAGTTACAGAACATAAATTTGCATGGCAATCGCCTTCTTGGAGAGATTTGGATTTTAAAACTTCTTATCTTGAAGTTAAATTTAGACAAGACGATAGCAAGTTAATCTCTATACTTGATGATATTCGTGCAGGAGAGATATCAAAGCAAACCTATGAAACTTTGGAATCTTGCCATCTTAAAGAACTAAAACTTAATCATAGACCCACAAGACTTTATACACATAATATCGATGTGGATAGAATCAATGAAGGCGAATTAAATAAACTCAAAAGCCCTGCAAGAGTATATACGCATAGAGAAAGAGGTATGAAGCATCATATAGAAAAAATTTTTAAAACCTCTATGGTCTTGGAAAAGCTCACTCTCAAAAAAGGAGCTGTGGTTATTTTTATCAAAAATTCTTCTGAACAAAAATATTTCAATGGCACAATCGCTGTGGTCACAGGCTTTAATGCATCAGACAAAATGCCTATTGTACAAACGATGAATGGAGATAAAATTATGCTTAGTTATGATGATTGGATTGTGGAAGATGAAGAAGGCAAAAGCATCGCAAAAGTCTCTCAAATTCCCTTGCGTTTGGCATGGGCAATTACCATTCACAAATCACAAGGTATGACCTTAGATGCCGTAGAAATAGATTTATCCAAAACTTTTGAAACAGGACAAGGCTATGTAGCACTTTCAAGAATTAGAAATATAGACGGTCTAAGACTCATGGGACTCAACGACATGGCACTAAGGGTTGACCCTTTAATCTTGAAAGTAGATAGCAGAATTAAACTCGCCTCACAAAGAGCCATCAAAGAAGTAGAAGCCATAGAAAACTTAAAAGAAAAAGCCAAAAAACATATAGTAAAACTTGGTGGCACAACAGATAAAAGCAAAATAAACAAAGAAAAAAATACTAAAACCTCTAGCAATATCTCAACCTACACGAAAACAAAAAACCTCATTAATAGCGTAAGTTCTATCAAAGAATTAGCCAAAAAAAGAGGCATAATAGAAGACACAGTCGTCGTACACTTATCCAAACTCCAAGAAGAAGACAAGACTTTAGATTTGAAAAAGTTTAAACCAAAATCCAAAGATTTTGCTAAAATTATCAAAGTCATTAAAAGAATAAAACTCCAAAAAGACGAAAATGATTTTACAGAAGATGGAAGCATGAAATTAAAACCCGTATTTGATGCTTTAAATGAAAATGTAAGTTATTATAAAATTAGATTGGCTATGTTGTTTGTATGAGTGGGAGTATTGAGGTATTAGTATACCTCAAAGCACTACTCTTGATTAAAGTTCTATTTAAGCCCTTTAATTTTTACACACTCACCACTTTAATCGTATCCGAAAGCATTCTTTGTAGAATATTTTCAATAGAGGATAAAGTATTTCCAGAAGACTCACAAGAGACACATGCACCTTGGTATTCTACATAGACGACACAAAAATTATTTTTTTCTTCTACATTAAGAAGTTCTATATCACCATTGTCTTTAACCAAAAAATCTCTTATTTTATCATTAATAATTGCATCTATAGTATTGATTTTTTGAACCAATGTCATTGTGGGGAATTTTTCTCTGTCTGTCATTTCGTTATCGTTCATAATAATTACCTTTTTTGATTTAAAATATCATTTCACACTTAATCTAAGGTTAAGTGTGAGATATAGCGTTTTAGAATCTTTTCATCTACTTTAGAAATAGCTCGTTTTTTTATCTCATTGACTGAGAAATAGGATACATGATTTGCTTGTGTTTCATGATAAATATAAATTTTGCTTTCGAGTTTAAAATGTGTATAGGCGTGTTTGACTTTGCCTATATATTCAGACGCACATAAAGGCACTTCTATATTTTTAAATCCCCATAATCCATGTAAGAATTTTCCTTCTCTTTGATACATAGAAAGTTTATCGTCATAGAGAGTAAGCATAATATTTTCTTTTCGTGTAGGTACAATACGCTTTTTTTTACTGGGATAAAGTGTTGGGGTTTCTTTGCCTTGACATGCTTTTATTAAAGGGCAAAGCGTACAAAGAGGGGCTTTGGGTTTGCAAAGGGTTGCTCCAATGTCCATCATGGCTTGATTATATTCAAAGGGATTTTGCTTATCAAGAAGTATGTAGGCTAAGTCCCATAATTCTTTGTCTTTGGGGCTTGTCAGTGAATAGAGACGACACAGTATGCGTTTGACATTGGCTTCCATAATGGGGACAGGTTGCTTGAATGCAAACGAAGCAATGGCATGAGCAGTATTTTTGCCAATACCTGATAATTTGATGAGTTCATCTATATCAGAGGGCAATGTTTGAATAAGAGAAGCTGTTTTGTGTAGGTTTTTGGCACGGTTATAATAGCCTAAGCCTTCCCACATTTTAAGAACCTCATCTAAAGGAGCATTGCCTAAAGCTTGGAGACTAGGAAACTTTTTTAAAAAAGGGAAATAATAGCGTTCAAGGACAGTTTTTACTTGGGTTTGTTGTAACATCACTTCTGAGAGATAAATATGATAAGGGTCTATAGTATTACGCCATGGTAAATCAAGCCTTCCGTGATGCTTGTACCATGTTTGTATCTTTTTGTGTATCTCTTTCATATTATTTAATCAGATTAAAATCACCTAAAGTATTTACTGTACATTGTCCACTACCACCAAGCATAGCTGTAAGTTCTTTGGGTAAATCAATTTTAATAAGAGAGTGTACTGCCATTTTATTTTTGGCGTTAATCGCAAGTTTCCATGTAATACTCATATTCACTGCACCTTTTGCTTGTATCATCACAGCTTTCCATTTGTTTATACCAACGCTTTCCCATTTTAAGTCTTTAGATTTATCAAATAAAGTAGAAGGGTCAAAAGGCGTATTAAAAACCATGGCTTTAGATTTGCTAGGTAAACTTTCTTTAGAGAGCATAGATTTCATCATGATAGGGCAACCTTTCGTATCATTGGACTTCACAGAGGCTTTCCATCTTCCATCTGTAGGTTGAATGAGTGAAGAAGGAACATTCGCATAGATATTGTCTTTTGCCAATAGTGTTGAAAATCCTAGAGAGAGTGTGATGACTGTAAATGTGAGTAAATGTTTTACTTGCATATATTTTATCCTTTGAAAATTTATAGGGTTGAGTATAGCTTAAAAAGATGAATGTTTATCTGATTTAAGTGATTTTTTGCTATGCTATTAAAAATTTTAATTT
>FPHM01000318.1_pt1 | contig 22322 bp, 23 predicted proteins | sample 1057441 | NCBI WGS metagenome assembly FPHM01 (sample SAMEA4473311, study PRJEB15554) | hydrothermal vent metagenome | biome: marine basaltic hydrothermal vent biome; feature: marine hydrothermal vent; material: water | place: Pacific Ocean | collected 2011-06-14/2011-07-23 | depth 1155 m | reverse complement strand
TATCACCAAAAGCTTATGCCTAAATCTTGGATGGATACAGAGGCTAATGGTACAATTTTGGGGCAAAAAGTTACAGCTGTAGATAGGGCAGGGCTTTATATCCCTGGGGGAAAGGCAGCGTATCCAAGTTCATTACTTATGAATGTGATTCCTGCTCAAGTTGCTGGTGTTGAGGAGATAGTCATTTGTACTCCTGCTCCTGATAATGAATTGAACGAACTTCTTTTAGCTGCTTGTCATCTTTGTAAAGTCTCAAAAGTCTATAGAGTGGGAGGTGCTTCGGCAATTGCTGCGATGGCTTATGGAACAGAGACTATTCCAAAGGTAGATGTCATTACAGGACCTGGGAATATTTTTGTAGCCACAGCAAAAAAACTTGTGTATGGAGAAGTCAATATAGACATGATAGCAGGACCTTCTGAGATTGGTATTTTGGCAGATGAGACAGCAAGGGCTGATTATATTGCTATGGATTTACTTAGCCAAGCAGAACATGATGAAATGGCATCTTCTATTTTGATTACTACGGATAAAAAACTAGCAGAGAAAGTTAGTGAACAAGTAGAAGTATTTTTATCTTCACTTTCACGCGAAGAAATAGCAAGAAAATCCATTGAAGAAAGAGGAGCGATTATCGTCACTTCTACAATGGAAGAAGCCATTGATTTGATGAATGAAATTGCTCCTGAACATTTAGAAATTTTGACAAAAGACCCTATGGCATTGCTTGATAGTATTAAACACGCAGGAGCAATTTTCTTGGGTGAAGATACACCTGAGCCTATTGGAGACTATATTGCAGGACCAAACCATACCTTGCCAACAGGAGGTACAGCAAAGTTTTATTCTCCATTAAGTGTGGATAATTTTTTGAAAAAGTCTTCTATTATTTCAATGTCCAAGCAAGGTATGCAAGACATTGGAGAGGCTTGTGCTTTACTTGCGAATACGGAAGGCTTAACGGCTCATGAAGAGTCTGTGAGAATAAGACTGAGAGATTGATATACTTCTATATCTCACATTTTAAGACAGATTCTACAAGTCCTCTTGCCACAGCTTCTCTTGCCACGACTATTTCATAATGGGGATAGGCTTCTTGTAGCAAGACTTTTTCATCAAATTGATGTACGGAAATAATCACGCGTTTATGGGGAACGAGTAGATTTAATACATGACAGACTTGATAAATTTTTTCGGTATTGTCTATGGCAATAATAATACTCGAAGCATTTTCTATATGTAAGGATTGTAATATCATAGACTGAGACGCATTCCCAAATGAAACGCTTTTCCCTTCTGCTTTCCCTTCTTTTACTGAGGTAATATTTTGTTCAATAGCTAAGTAGGCAATGCCTTTTTTTTCCAATTTATGACAAATTACACGACCTAGCTTTCCATAACCGATGACCACAATATGTTCTTTGATGTTTTGCTTACTTGTATCTTCTTTTTGTATTTCCTTGAATGACCCTAGTAAAAAGTCTGTAATGGCTGAGATATTTTTGAGTATAAAAGGTGTGATTATCATAGAAAGAATAATCGTAACAATCAAAATTTGGGACAGTGTAGTATCTATGAGTTTATTCGCAGAGGCTAGTTCAAAGAGTACCAAACCAAATTCTCCAAGCTCAAAGAGTGCGAGAGAGGTTTTTAAGGCGACCATTTTGATAAGGCTAATAGCAAGAAAAAGTCCTAAAATGATAAAAAGATAGCTTGAAATAATCTGTAAATCTATTTGCATTCCCACAGAGATAAAAAATATCCCCAAAAGTAAATCTCTAAAAGGAATTAAATCGGCTTCTACTTGGTGTTTGTAATGCGTCTCAGCAATAATCATACCTGCCATTAATGCACCTAGAGAATATGAAAATCCTAAGGCATGAGCCAAGAGTGATGCCCCCATGACTAAAAATAAAATAGAACCTATAAATATTTCATCAGAATTACTTTTGGCAACTTGATTGAGAAAAGGTTCTAAAATGAATTTTCCTACTATCCATAAAATAAGAAATAATATGAGAGCATGAATGAGTGTTTGTAGGAGTAATGAGCCTAGATTGACTTCTCCTGAGGCAAAAATACCAATCATTAAGAGCAAAGGTACAACCATAATATCTTGGAAAATGAGAATGCCTAAAGAGCGTCTGCCATATTCTTTATTGATTTCTCTATTGGAACTTAGAATACGAAGTACAATAGCCGTAGAAGACAAAGCCAATGCTCCCCCTATAATCAAAGAAGTTTGGGTATCAAGTCCAAAGATGAAATAGGCACTTAAAAAGAAAATAATGAGAGTAATTCCTACTTGAAGCCCTCCATGAAGAAAGACTTCTTTTTTCATCTTAGAAAGATGCTGTATAGAAAATTCTAAACCTATAGTAAACATTAAAAATACAATACCAAATTCAGCAATGAGTTCTAAATCATGTGATTTTGTTTCGGTTTGCAAGGAAAAAAGTTGAGTGATAAATAATCCTGTGGCAATATATCCAATAATCGTAGGTATTTGGTATTTGGTTAGAAGAATATTTAAAACAGTGGCGATGAAAATAGTGGCAACAATGATTTCTAGCATATTATTTGAGAACTCTCTTTTTTAAAGACTTATTGACTGCTTCACCCGAATTATGATAACGCGTATAACGCGTCATTTCATAGAGTCCTAGTAATCTTTTTTGCATTTTTTGGGCTATATTTGGATGTGCTTGACTTATATTCTCAGCGTCTCCTTGATAATCAGAAGCATAGAGTTCAGGTTTTGTACTATCTGCTCGTATTCTATAGATATATTTATCTCCAATGAGTGTGAGTAGGGGATTGTGTCCATGTTGAATATAAAAGGCATAATGTTCTTTGTCTCCAAAGTCTTTATGCAAAATATCGCGTCCAAAAGTACTGTTGATATATTGTTCTCCTGAGAGTCCTGCAATCGTTGGCATAATATCTACTTCACTGAGAGAATGGTCTATTTTTTGATGTCCAAAAAGTGAGGGTGCATAAATGATGAGAGGGGTATTGACTGCGTCAAGGGCTAGGGTTTCAAAGGAAGGGTGTCTGTGTTTAGATTGTCTAAATAAACCGTGGTCGCCTACGAAAATGAAGATAGTATTTTGCATATATTTAGAAGAGGAAGCTGTTTTGAAGAAGTTTTCTATGGCATAATCCATGAAGTTTTGGGCATGAAATTCTTCTTCTTCTCCATCAAATCCATAGGCTAAGAGGTCTGCTTTTTTTAAATTTTTTCGTTTCTCAAATCCATAATTATTTTTAGGAATTGTCCACGGAGAATGATTGCCTGAGAGTTGTACAAAGGCAAAGAAAGGTTTTTGGGCTTGTTTGAATGTCTCATGGGCTTCTAAGAGTAAATCAGCATCAGAAATTCCCCAAACATCATTGTGTGGAGCGTCATAAGAAGAGGCTTCTCGTGTGTGAATGCCTTTGATATTGGAGATAAGCCCACGGACATTTCCCCAACTGAGACTGCCACCAATAAAATAATGCTTTTCATAAGATGCTAGAGAATTGAGTATGAGGTGTTGCTTGACGACCATAGGATTTCGTGAGCTTGTTTTCATGCGTTCTACATCATAGAGTCCTGTAAGAGAGGCAAAGACACTTCTCGCTGTGCCTGTATGTGGGCTAAAGTAACGAGAATAAGTGAGTCCTTTTTTGGCTAGAGAATTGAGAAAAGGCGTAGGATTTAGAGGATTGTTTGACATGCTAGTTCGTGCATAAGAAGTAGATTCTCCCAAGACAAAAATAATATTAGGTTTATCTAAAGTGAGGGCTTTGCTATGTTGGGCTTGTTTTATTCTAGCAAGGCTAAAATCTTTTGTGTCTTTGTTTTTTACTTCTAAAAACGAAGCAATATCATCATAATGTACTTTGACTTTTTCACTATTATATTTTTCTCCAGAGTTTTTGAGCGTATTAATAAAATAAGTAGCAGGATTAGAAGCAATAGAAGACAAGAAAGGCTTAGAAGAATAAAAGGCTTCTGACCATCGCCAAGGATAGAGTTCTAGTTTTCCATATCCTGCGAAGATATATACTAGACTAAAGCTAGTGATAAAGAGTATTTTAGAAGATTTTGTATATATTTTTGTGCTACTTTTTGAGATTTTAGTATAAAGTTTTGTGTAAAATACTATGATAAGAGTGACAAAGAAGAAAAAGCCAAGTATAGAAGAATACACAGGATAGCCCTCTTGAAGCATTTTGAAGGCTTCTTGCATATCATAGAAATAGCGTAAAATACTAGAATCTACTAAGCGTTTAAAAAAGTCATAATAGCCAAAATTTACGCCATAAAGCAGTATGACAAGAGAAAGGGTTAAAGTGAGATAAGTAATCCAAAACTTTTTTGCATAGGTATTTTCAAAGAAAGCAATGTTTTTAATTCCTCCAAAGAGAAGCAAAGGCAAGGTAATAAGCACAAGCAGTTGTATATCAAAACGCCACCCAATGAAAAAGGCATAGAGTATTTCATCAAAAGATAAATGACCAGCATCGGTATAAAAAATCCATAAAAAAGCTAATTTAAATAAAGAAAGTAGAAGCATCTCCACAAAGAGTATAGACAGTATAAATTTAAAAAGTTTTGGCATATTATTTTTGTTCTTTGCGTGTTTTGTAGTTGATTAAGAATTTTCCTTTGGGTTTACTATCGGAAAAAGAGCTTTTATAGCCCAAGCCACTTACAATGACGCGTGTTTTGGCTCTTGCGTCTTCATTCTTCCAACTTTCATATTCTATACGGTATAAAGCAGAATAGATTTGTGCGCGTCCTGTGCCGTGGTAGCAGTGAATGAGTACGGGATAATTGCTTTTGTCATCAAGAATTTCAAAAAACTTCTCTAAATTTTCTTTGCTAGGGACTTGGTCTGATTGTATATTAATATGTTGTATAGATAAATTATGTTTTGCGTTGACTTGTTTTATAGCAGAGTCTTCTTCATCTATATTACTTTGTCCAGCAGGATTGAGGGCATTATTTAACTCAGGATGCAAGAGGTCAATGACAGTTTTTATCTTATTATCTAGCAAAAAACCTTCTATCTTATCAGGGGGAATGAGTGCTGATTTATAGACTTTATTTGGGCTAATCGTTTCTAATCTATATTGAAAATGTACATACCAAACATAATAAGCGATACCAAGAATTAAAAAAGGGATTGAGAGTTTTAAGAAGAATTTCATAGTGTTCCTAAGTAGGGGTTATGGGACTTTAGAGGCTAAAAAGATGTAAGATAAATCTTACATCAGCATGGCTACCTTTAGGCACTCGTACTATAAAGATGCTTTGCTTTTTGCACATGAAACTTCAAACCAATTTCTTGTTCTGTACAACCAAGAGCAAGAGCCACCATTTGAGGCATATGAAGGACTGGAAGTTCTACTTCTCTACCCATGACTTTGGAAATACTCCCTTGATAGGTATCCATTTTGAGATGACATAAAGGACAAGGTGTGACCATAAGGTCAGCCGAATTATCCACAGCATCAAGTAAAGCATTTCCTGCTAAGACTTCGGATGTATGATTGGCTTGAAGCTCTACATGGAAACCACAACATTTATTTTTGCTCTCATAATTGACGGGGTGACCTTCAAGAGCAGAAATTAATCTATCAAGAGAATTTGGATTATAAGAATTTTCATTGCCATTAGACTTTCCATGAAGTTCTGATGGTCTGATATTGTGACAACCATAAAAAGGTGCAATATTGAGATGACTGAGAGGCATAGTGACTTTATCTTTGACATTCTCCAAACCATATTCATCAATAATCGCATATAAAAAATGCTTGATTTCTGATGTGCCTTTATATTCTAAGCCTACTTCTGCGAGTTTCTCATTGACTCTTGCTTTGAGTTCTGCATCATTATCTAATGCGTGTTTTGTCATGCTAGAATTAAGTTGACAAGTATTACAAATTGTAATCATGGTTAGACCTAATTTTTCTGCATAACAGATATTTCTAGCATTGAGTACATGGGCTAGAAATTCATCAAAATCTTGCAAGTGAGACGCTCCACAACATGAAGCTTCTTCTAAAATCGTAATTTTAATCCCTAGTTTATCAGCTACTGCAAGTGTAGAAGAGAGTAGTTCTGGTGTAGATTGTTTGGCTGTACACCCTGTAAAGAGTGCATAGTGTAATTGTTCGCTCATCGTATCTCCTTATAGCTTATTGGTTTGTGAAATTTCAATGAGTTTTTGTACTTCATCAAGATTTTTAATTTTTGGAATAGAGTTGATAAATGGAATCCCTGAATGCCAGTGGATTTTTCCTGCTTTGAGCATTTTTATGGCTGTGCCTACATGCTTATACATACCAAGATACCCCTCAGAATACACGACAATATCGGCTTCATCTAAATATCCTGTTTTCTTCATACCACGCAAAAAGCCTTCTGCGTGACGCGTAGCAATATTAGACTCTGCCACACCACGAGAAAATTGTAAGTTATGAAGTTTTCCAATTTTTTCTATAGGATTGATTTCTTTTGGACAAGCCTCAGCACATTCAAAACATTTGACACAATCCCACACACCAGAACCACTCTCAGCAGTAATGGCAAGTCTTTCATCTCCTGCTTCATCTCTAGGGTCTACTGTAAATCGATACGCCGAGTTCAACGCAGCAGGTCCAAGGAAGGCATCATTGACTTCCAAAGCAGGACAAGAATAATGACACGCCCCACATTGAATACAAAGGTCAGAATCTAAGAAATTGTTAAATTCAGCAATACTTTGTGTACTTTCTGCTTTTGGGTGAGAGTCCACTTCTGAGACAACAAAAGGTTTCACAGCTGAATGTTTTTCCCAAAAGTCTGATTTATCAATAATCATATCTTTAATGGCGCGTTTTTTGCTTGAAGGCTCTAAAGTAATATCATCATCAAACATATCAAGCAATTCAATGGCATTTTGCTTACAGGCTAAAACAGCTTTGCCATTGACTTTAATCGCACACGCCCCACAAATCCCATGACGGCAACTTCTTCTATAAGAAAAGCTTCCATCATGTTCCCATTTGATACGGTTCATGAGGTCAAGAATTAGTTCATCTTTGCCCACTTCCATCGTATATTCTTTGGTATAAGGCAGATAATCCGTCTCTGCATTAAAACGCCATGCTTTAATGGTAACTTGTCTGGTACTACTACTTTCTATTTCTTCTAATTTACTCATATTATCCTCCTAGTACTTTCGTTCCATTGGCTCAAATTTACCTTGAGTCACCTCACCCCATGCAATGTTGATGTTATAATTCTCATCCATTGTTGCATAGGTATGTTTCATAAATTTCTCATCATTTCTTGTGTCAAAATCTTCACGATAATGACCTCCACGACTCTCTTCACGCGTCAATGCTCCGACTACCACAATTTTAGAAGATTCTATCATGTGACCAAGCTCTATGGCTTCTTGTAAGTCTGTGTTGAAAGTATTGGACTTGTCATCAATACGCACCTCTTTAAAGCGTAGAAGTAAATCATCAATGATTGTAAGTTGTGCTTCAAGTGATTCTTTAGTTCTAAACACTCCTGCATTTTTTGTCATACCATTTTGAAGTTCTGTTCGAAGTTTTGGAATGCGTTCTTTTCCATTCGAAGTTTTAATCGTGTGCATTTCTGCGACACAAGTACTAGCATCTTCTACAGAAGCTTTACGAAGCGTAATACCCTCATCAAGGGCTTTAATCATATTCTCCCCTGCATGACGACCAAAAAGCATGGCTTCAAGCACAGAATTCGCACCCAAACGGTTCGCTCCATGGACAGAAACACACGCACATTCTCCAGCAGCATAGAAGCCTTCTACGAGGTCTTTATCTGCATTTTTTTCGACTTGACAATTAATATTCGTGGGAATCCCCCCCATAGAATAATGTGCCGTAGCAGAAATATGAATGGCTTCTTTGAGCATATCTTGCCCTTGAAAAGCAATGGCGAGTTCACGAAGTTCAGGCAAACGCGTGAGGATAATTTGAGGGTCAAGATGTGTGAGATCAAGATTGACTGATTGTCCATCTTTCCCAACACCTCTTCCTTGTCTTACTTCTTCCATAATCGCACGAGAGACCACATCACGAGAAGCCAATTCCATTGCATTTGGAGCATACTTGGTCATAAATCTTTCACCCTCAGAGTTAAAAAGTCGTCCACCTTCACCCCTCGCAGCTTCAGAGATAAGCACACCAGAACCACCCAAACCACTTGGATGAAATTGTACAAATTCCATATCTTCAAGAGGCAAACCATGTCGTGCAACAATAGAAAGAGAATCTCCTGTATTGGCATGGGCATTAGAATTAAATCTAAACAGTCTTCCATTTCCACCTGTGGCAAACATCGTTACTTTAGAGTTGAAAATAGCTACTTCTGAATTGGCAATATTATAAGCAACCACACCTGAGACTTTGCCATCTTCATAGATAAGGTCTCCTGCGTACCACTCATCATAGACTTCAATTCCTGCACGGTCTGCTTGTTCATAAATGGTTTGAAGCAGTGTAAGTCCTGTTCTATCTTTGGCATAACAAGCACGAGGTTGAGATTGTCCTCCAAAAGGACGAATTGCGATATTTCCTTCTTCATTACGAGAAAATACAGCCCCCATTCTCTCAGCCCAACGAATGGTCTCAGGAGCTTTGGTACACATAAGCTCAACACAATCTTGGTCTGCAAGATAATCAGACCCTTTGACCGTATCAAATTCGTGAAGTTCTGTAGAATCTTCTGCTCCAAGCGCAGCGTTAATCCCACCTTGAGCAGCCCCAGAGTGTGAACGAAGTGGGTGAAGTTTGGTAATGACAGCAGTTTTTTTCCCTGCTTCTGTAAGTTCTTTGGCAGCAGCAAGACCTGCAAGACCAGAACCCACAACAACAGCATCATATTCATAGATTTTAATATCTGAGTTTTTGCTCATAGAAGAATGTCCTTTTAATAAAGATAATATTTGCATTTTAGCATATTTTCTTTAATATTAGGAGAAATTATAATGGATTAAGCAAGGCTAGAGGATTAGACCTCTACACGACTCGCTTGTGTGATAAAGTCTTTGCTTAGTAGTAGTTCTAAGCCTATGATTTTTCTCCCCATGATTTTTTCTATGCTAGAAAAGTTTTCTTCACACATATCATAGGCATTTTCATCTTCAAAGATAAGTACTTCTGCTCCTGCATCATAGGCTTCTAGTAATGTTGTTCCTGCTTTTTTGAGAGCCAGTGTTTTGTTTGTTTCTAAGAGTGAGAGTCCTAAGAGTTTGTTTTTTCTGCTGAATGTGATTTCTTTTGTATGAATATCTTTTATCATTTGTGAGATGATATTTGTTTTGTTTTTTCCATTTCCACTATAATAAGCAATATGTTTATTGTCTAAGTCATCAATATATTTGGTACTTCTTAGGGTTCTTGTGATTTCTTTTGGTGCTTTTTCTTTACAAAAACGACTTTTAATCATATCCATAAGAGAAGGATATTCATCGTCTGTATTATTTAGTAGGGCTTTGAGTGCTTCTATATCTTCGCCATAGTGATTATTTGTTAAAAGATTGTTTTCATATTCACAAGATAGAAGCCCTGTATCAGGAGAAGTGACGGCATCTAATATGGCATTTTTATTTGGATTACCGTCTTTTATCATTTTATAAGCAAGGACCAAAATAGCATCACCGATATAATCATGAGAAAATTTTTCGGTTTCTGATGCATAGTGTAGGGCATAAAGACTTTGATAATACTCTAAATCTTCATCTGAAGCATAAGGGGCTAAGAGAGAAAAAGAGTGCATGAAGTCATCATCATTTATTTCTAATCCATGATTTGCTCTATAGCTATTGGCAGGGTCAATGGTCAAGGTTGTACCCAAGCTATCTACAATAGAAGCAATGCTAGTTTGACCTTCTAGGATAAAGTTATTTATTTTGAAGATGAGCTTTTCTTTTGGATAGTTAAAATCAAAATTTTGTATTTGTATGGAAGCGAGTAAATCTTCTGCTGTATGGTCGCCATCAAGGCTAATTGTAAAATTTTTGTAATAGGGTAAATAGTCGGTTTTGGCATTAAAAAAGAATGCTTTTATTGTAAGTGTATGTGACATAAAGAAAGTCTCCCATAGTAAGATATTGTTTTAAGAAAATTATATCTTAGCTATGATTTGAAAGAGACTTTATCTCTCTTAGAGGAAGAGAGATAAATGATATTGTTACGATATGAATACTTTACTTTTGGAGCAAGAAGGTATTTCCACTGGTATATTTACTTACATCACTGGCTCTAAAATCTGCTGTGACACCATTATGTGCTTCATTAGCATTTGCAAATCCATATTTAAGTGTATCTGTTTGAAGTCCACCTTGTCCTACAATGACCGTATGAAACTTTTCCCCAACACTGATATTTGTTCCAAAAAGTATGGCTTCTGAGAAATCACGAATATCTTGGAATGCAAAATCAAATTTACTAAGAAGTACATCAATTTCTAATCTTGTAGCTTGATTGATTTCTTGTCCAATAAAAAGAATGTATTCTTGTGTGACTGTATGCTTTGCTGTACCTGCACAACCTGATTTTCTATACTCTTCTGTGATGACTGTCATAACGCTTTCATTTGTATTTAGACTTGAAGGTGTATTGTCATGGTCAAAAGTCGTACGAATGGTATAAGAATCCCCTGTTCCTCCTTGAATACATGCTTGTGTGCTGTTACGAGTAGAAACAAAACCATCATTGATAAAATTAAATCGTTCTCTCATATTGTCAGCAGTGATGTACCCACCATCATTGCTACTCCCACAACCTACAGTAAAAAATATACCAACCAGTGCAATCAGTGTTAATTTCATTCTTTTCATTGCCATAAACCTTTTGTTTTTAATATCGCATAGTATTACATAATTTTATTTAACCTTAGCTTTCTATTCATTAATATTTTTTACGAATTTTTCTTTAATAGGCTTAATTAATACTATGTTACAATCCTCAAATGAAAAACATAGATAAAGAAGCCTATCTCATAGATAGCCTAGATTCCAAATATATTGGCGATGATGGTGCGATAGTCGGTAATAGCATTTATAGTATGGACGCATTTTTTGAAGAGGTGCATTTTCGTCGTGAATGGATGAGCATGGCACAAATTGGAGAAAAAGCAATGCTTGTCAATCTCTCCGATGCTATTGCAATGAATGCCAAACCTCTCTATGCCTTGGTCACGGTGTCTTTGCCTCAGGATTTGTCTTTAGAAGATATAGATGCTCTTACTCAAAGTTTATCCGACACAGCCAAAGAATACGGATGTGAAATCATAGGAGGCGATACAGTTGGGGCAGATAAGTTACATCTTTCTATTACCATTATTTCCAAAAGTGATTTTCCACTCTTACGCACAGGACTAGAAGAGGGCGATTTATTGGCTTATACTGGGACTTTGGGAGAGAGTAAAAGAGATTTAGAGGCACTGTTTCGTGGAGAAAATATTTCTCCACATTCACGCTTTTTCAAACCTACACTTAGAGCCGATTTTATTTCTAAATCAAGAGAATATCTTCGGGCAGGTATGGATATTTCTGATGGACTTTTTTGTGATACGAATAAACTTTTGGCGATGAATAATTATGGATTTGATAGCTTTTGAGAGTAAAAATTTAGAAGCCTTCCAAAAAATCGCCTTAGAAAGTAAGATGCCTTTGACTGTATTTGCCAAAGTATCTCAAAATACCAAGACTTTTCCTTGTAAAAGCCATCACTTTAAGGATTGAGTTGTGCTACGGTTTGCCAAATCTTTTGGATAGTCTCGTGAAAGGGCAATACTTTCGGCTCTTGCTCTTAGTATTTCTTCTTTTAGTTCTATAGGCTTTTGAAATTTTCTTGTACCTAAATATTTGCTCTCTAAAATGTCTAAATCAATCAGTTTTTTGCTAATCGCATCTATCATATCAAGCACAGAAGACTTTGACAATTTCACACCGTGCATAACGCTCTTTGGGAAAAGACACTTCAGCTACACGCAACGATGGGTCAGAACCAGGGATTTGTTGCGCACCAAAGAGAGGTTTTGAAGCGACTTTTGCTTGGCTAAAAGAGGGAATGAATTGTGCCAAATGATTGATAGCTGATTGTGTGCGTTCTTGTGTTTCTTCACTTGACCATGCTTTTTCAATCTTTTTTATAAAATCCTCTCCTAGTTTGGCTTGGCAACTCACTAAAGAATTACTCACAAGACCTTCTTCATAGAGCGTAATATCTTTGGTCATGCCGTGAAGTTGAAAATAGCCATTGGGATAAGGGGTAAATTGTCCCATGCCTTGGGGTGTGCCTCTTTCTCCATGAAAAATTATTTCAGGAAAAGCAATATCTGCATAGGCTTCATGATGACTTACATACGCAGCTTTAAACTCCACCATAGTCTCACAAGGAGCATGAAGCATATCATCTATTTTACCCGTTCTAAACCCTGTGGCATTGATGAGGTAATCAAAGTTTTCTTCATGGCTTCGGTCGGCCTTTATATAGCTCAGTATCCAACCTTTTTTAGACGCATTTTCTTGGATATTATAGACAATGCTTTGGCTGTGTAACTTTACATTGTCTAAACTTTCTAATGTCAAGGAAATCCCTGCTGAGAGTCTAAAGAGATTGAGTCCGTATTCTTGTACCAAAATAAGAGGAAATTGTACTTTATCAAGGTCTATGTATTTGGCAACAGATGTCATCCAATCTTTGGAGTTTCCCTCTTTTAGCTTTTCTATTTCTTCTTTTTCATAGAGTCTGTAATAATCTTCACTTTTTCCTAAGACTTGATTCTGCTTGTCTTTGTCTATGAGTGCTTTATACTCTTCTGTAAGTAAATCTAGTCTTGGCAAAAGTGCTTTTGGCGTAGATTTATCACTTTTGGGCAAGACAATTACTGTAGGTCTATAATCTACAATATGAGGATAAAAACGCAAAAAGTCTATAGATTGTTTCAAGAGTGTCACACATTGTTCATCTGAAATCTCACGATAAAGATTGCCCCCAGCATGAAGATGACAAAAGGGAGGACCAGAGATAAAGCTAGATTCTTTTTCTATCAGCGTCACATCTAAGCCTAAATTTCCAAAATACAGAGCCGTACTAGACCCTGCTACTCCTGCACCGACAATGGCTATTTTGGCTTTAGTCATCTAAATACTTTAAAAGTTCAGCAAAATTATCTATGACAAGACTAGGAGTATAATTACGAATATCTTCCCCATAATTATAGCCATAAGTCACAGCCACAGAATCCATCTCACAAGCATTAGCAGAGAGAATATCATTTTTGGAATCGCCTATCATGAGGCTCTCTTCTATGGAAATATCAAAAGTGTCACAGACATAAAGCAGAGGTTCAGGGTGTGGCTTTTTTTCTTCCAAAGAATCTCCTCCTAAGACAAGCTCAAAAATATTGTCCAAATCTAAGCTTTCTAAAATAGGCTGTACAAATCTAAAAGGTTTATTCGTCACAATAGCCAAAGTATAGGCTTGGGATTTCAAATATTGAAGCGTAGATTTGACTCCTGCGTAAGCCACAGTAGCGTTGGCAAGATTATTTTCATAGCTATCCAAAAAAATCTCCAAGGCTTCTTCTACAAGTTCTTGTTCTAAATCTTCATCTATCTCACGCGAAGCAGACAAAGCGCGTTTGACAAGCATTTCAGCTCCATTGCCTACCCAATGATGAATCGTACTATCTTCAAAGCTATCACGACCAAGTTTTGCTAACATAGTGTTGATAGCAATGCCTAAATCAAGGGCAGAGTTAATCAGTGTGCCGTCTAAGTCGAAAATGAGAAGTTGTTTAGGACTGAGTTTCATGATGCTTCCCAATAAGCTCAGAACACAATTCAAAGCGATTGTGTGTCATGAGATGTACTTTACCATGTATATCCATTATTTCATCAAATATTCGTTTGGAAAGTGCATAGCCTACTTCTTGTTCTTTTTCTTCTCCGTCCATAGAGGCTAGATTCATTTCATCTATGATGTCTTTTGGCACAGAAATCCCTGGGACTTTGTCGTGGATAAAATGGGCTGTTTTGGCACGAACTATGGGGAATTGACCTAATACAATATTGGCTTCTTTGGCTGTTTCTCGGATACTTTCTTCTTTGGCTTCTTCAAAAAGTGCCAAGAGTTCTTTGGCATTTTCTAAGTTATATACAGGTTGCGTGATAATGGCTCTTGCTCCGTAGTTGAGCTTTTTTATCATGCGTTTCTTTAAATTATTCATATTTTTTGCAGAGGCATCACTCACGGCAAAAGGATAAATAGGTTTTGGGGCAGGGACTAGTGCTTTATTGGAATAATCTACGCCTTTGTTAAGGTGATGAATAATACTAAGAAGCAAAGTAGAGTCTCTCTCTAAAACCCCTTTGACATCAGGTTGGTCAGAAAACTTCGCAGGGTCACCAGTCAGAGCCAAAATACAACGCAAATCAAAATCATTTGCACCTAAAAGTGTGGATTGTAAAGAAAGCTTATTTTTATCTCTCATACTCATCGTGGCTAAGACGGGTTTACCAAAGGCTTGTTGGAGTTTAATCGCAGACAAGACCCCAGACATTTTGAGTTTGGCTAGAGGATTGTCTGTACAAGAAAAGCCTGTGACTTTGTCTTGGAGATTGACCTTTTTGATATTGTCGATAATACTAGTAATTGAAGCCCCATGAGGAGGATTGACTTCCACGGTAATAAAGTTCTTTTCAAGACAAAGAACATCACAAAATTTTTCATACATATTTGGACTCTTTATAGTTTAATTGGTTATAATTTTATCCAAATAATTTGCTAATAAAGGTACAAATATGAAAAAACTAGCAGTCTTTGACTTTGATTCAACACTTATGGACGGAGAAACCATTGATTTTTTTGCAGAAGTTTTGGGATTCAAAGAAGAAGTTGTGGCTATCACGGAAAGAGCTATGGCAGGGGAATTGGACTTTTATAGCTCACTTGTAGAACGCGTAGCATTGCTCAAAGGTTTACCTTATACTAAAGTAAAAGAAATTTGTGCCGATTTACCGATGATGAGTGGGGCAAAAGAAGTGGTGCGTGGACTCAAAGAAAAAGGTTATACCGTGGTATGTTTTTCTGGAGGTTTTCGTTCTGCGACCGAACCTGCGTGTAAACTTTTGGGCATTGATGCTGATTTTTCTAATTTCTTACATGTAGATGCTGAAGGAAATCTCACAGGTGCTGTAGGGGGAGAGATGATGTATTCTGATGCCAAAGGCGATATGATTGTGCGTTTACAAGCCCTTTTGGGTGTGAGCCGTGAAGATACGCTGGTTGTGGGTGATGGTGCGAATGATTTGAGTATGTTTGCCCACGCTGATACGAGAGTAGCCTTTTGTGCGAAGCCTATTTTGAAAGAGGCTTCAACGCATAGTATTGAGATTAAAGATTTGAGAGGGATTTTGTATATGGTTTAAGCTAAGCAATGTACAATGGCAAGAATTTAAAACCTTAAAGGAAACAGACTATGGCAGAAGATAAAAAAGCAGTAGATGAAACATTTTATGAGAGAGCAGATGCACATATTGCATTGGCAAATGCTAGTATCAATGAAAACTTACACCCAGGATTGGTTGCTAATTCTTTGATGTTTTCAGCCTCTAGGTTTAATGCATGGGTCACAGCATCAGGCTATCAAAAAGCTTCAGATTTGGCGAAAGAGAAAGAAGATGTCTTAGACTTTTTTACGAAGCAATATAGAGCGATGTTATCTGAGAATATTGATGCTTATGTAGAGAATTTTGAGACTTATATAGGTATGAAGAGAAAAGAAAAGCCAAAAGATTAATCTTTTGCTTTGTAGTTTAAGACTTTTTTGACACTTTCTACAGAAGAGAAAAAGACTGCATCAAAAACTGGATTCAGTTTGGTCTTTTTATCATTTATAATATCAAAGGCTTGAAAGAAAAACCCTGAACCATCTTTGGGATTACTTGGCTTCACTGTGAAGACAATGGGTTTAAGTGTTCTTGTGATATTCAGTATCTTTTTATAGTTTTTTGCTCCAATATCAGGCAAAAGATTGTCTTGCTCCCCTTCATTTACTCGTGCTTTGATGAGCATAGAAAGCGTTGAAGGAAAAATGGATTTATTCCATGATACAGAACCTATATCAATATGAAAAACACTTTGTGCTGAGGTTAAAGGATGAGACTTGGCTTCTCTAATACTTTCTAGGAGATGTAAAAAGAAATTTTTACCTCCAAAATTGTTAGCACAGGCTAAAAGTTTTTCATGGTGGGCTTGTTTTTCTTGGGGACTAAGGGTATTAAAATCACGCATCTTAGGATTCTTTGTATTGAATTTTAGAAATTATAGCGTTTTAGGCTTTAGCTTTTAGAGTTGTTATGTTCTTTTGTAGGAGATACTTTTTCCTTGAAGGCTCTAATATTCTTTTTGTGTTTGGCATAAGTGGCAGAAAAATCATGTTTCCCTTTTTTGTTGAGCATAAAATAGAGATAATTTGTCTTTCTAGGATAGAGTGCCGATTTGAGAGCATCAATACTAACCGTACAAAGAGGAGAGGGAGGAATACCTTTATATTTATAGGTATTATAATAGCTTTCATCATTTTTTATACGGCTTGAAGTGATGATTTTATGTGAATACTTTGCATAATTTAGAGTACTATCCATTTGTAATTTCATGCCTTTATTTAAACGGTTTTCTATTACAGAAGAGATAAGAGGCATTTCTTTTGGGTCATTGCTTTCTTTTTGTATAATAGAGGCAATGGTAAGCAGTACTTTGAATTCTAATACATTAGGCACAGCTTGGCAATGGCGTTGGGTAAAAGCTTTTAGCCTTTTATCAGACATGGCAAAAATGGCATGGATAATACTTTCTTCATTGGCTGTACTTGATACAAAATAAAAACCTGAAAGAATATCTCCTTCAATATGCCTACGAAGTGCTTTATAGGCTTCTAAGAGTTTGGTTTGCTTAAGTTTCAAATCATTGGCTAAACGCTTGGTAAGTTCTTCTGTATTCTCTCCTGCAAAGATTTTTATGCGTATGGCTTTTGTATGAAAAGAAGAAAGCATCTAAGGAAAATATCATTAATCTATCAAGAAATGATATAGAATATCCATGAGATTCTAAAGTGTGTATTAGTACTTCATTATTGGAGTGAGAAAGATAAAAATGCGTGTTTCCTTTGTGAATAGGAAAAAAGTTATATGCCAATGGAAGAATAAGAAGTACGATAATAAATTGTAAAAATCCATGAAGAAGACGAGATTTTATAGATAGTTTAGGCTTCATGAATTTCCTATATTAGTAAAAATTATATAATAATATAGGAGAATATCGCTTTATATTTGCTTAAAAGAGTGAATATTCTTCTTTTATTGTGTTTAGAATACTTTTATTAGCTTTATAAATAAAGGCATAGTTATAATGCATATTTTTGAGTAAGCTACGCACTTCATCTTCATCTTCAAACCAATGAGGGTGGTCTATCCCTGGGATTTTACTTTTAGGGGGACTACAGACAATGCTTTTTACCCACATATTACTACGCATGATATATTCTCTTGCTCTTGTGATATCGTCTGTATTGTCTGTAAATATCGCGACTCTATCACTCTTTGACGCTTGAGTGGAACGCAATTTGGAGTCTATAAATACAGGAAGAAAGTGCTTGGTATATTTTATTCTATCCATCGTTGTTGGCAGGGCATGGCTATTACAAAAATGTACGGCACGAAGAAGATATTCTAAGTGAAAAGGAATGAGTTCTCGTTCTTGATAGAGAAATCCTCCCACTTTATAAGTAGATTTAAATAGTGTATCAGAGACCAAATAACCTTCTACTTCTCTTTCTAAAAGAGGAACATCAGGTTTGATGAGTTGCATCAGTGCTTTGTCTGTGCCTACAAAAAGTGAAGCATCGGTATTGAGAATTTGTTCAAATGCCTTACGCCAATCACTAGGAATAAAAGCAATATTGCCTTTGTGTTTGAGTATGAGCTTCAAAAAAGTCAATTCATGTTCAGATAAAAGATAAAATACGGCTTCTTTTTTAATAATCACATAACGCACAAGCTTGAAGGCTGCGAGTTGTATATCTGAGACTTTAATCCACGCAATTTCCATATCATTTTTAATAATATTTTCATCATCATAAATGATAGCATATGCACCATTCTCAATAGCTAAGTCTATTTCTTCTTGATTTGAAGAGATAAACAAATCTCCATGTTCCACTTTTGAATAAAAAACAGTAGCCGACTCAATGGCTTGGACTTGTGGATTATTACTCAGTACACCTTCTGTAAGATTGAGAATATCTTCTATTTTCATAGTCTTTTCCTTAGCTTATTTTTGTGCCAACAGTTTTTGGCTGTTCTGGGCGTATCATACAAAGACCATTTTCGTCTTTGGCAGCGAGGAGCATACCTTCACTAAGTAGCCCCATAAGTTTAGCAGGTTGAAGATTTGCTACCACACAGACTTGCGTATCTATCAAGTCTGTGGGGCTATACCATTCTTTTATTCCTGCTACGATTTGACGATATTCTTTTTCTCCAATATCAACTTGAAGCAAGAGTAATTTATCACTCTTTGGTACTTCTTGGGCTTCAATCACTGTACCTATTTTCAAAGAAATTTGCGTAAATTGTGCAAAATCTATCAAGGCAACTCCTTCAGGTATAGTACTTACTTTTTTACCTTTGAGTTTTTTACCTTGGACTTTCTTCGCTTTTGTCTCTTTGCTTTTTTTCTCACTACTTTGTGTATCTTCTGCTTCGGTTTGTGGCAGTACAGCTTCTTCAATACGAGGAAAGAGGGGTGCAATTCATTAAGCAAGGCTTTGTCTTGAATAAGACTTTGCCATGTGGCTGTATCTATGCTAAAGTGTAAAGCTTTGGCAATTTTCTCACAAATCATAGGCATCACAGGAGACAGCATCATCGCGACTTTGGCAAGAATAGCAGAAATTAGCCCATTGAGTGCCATGGCTTCTTCTTCTTTGCCTTCTTTCATCAGTGTCCACGGTTGATATTTATCTATAGCACGGTTTGCCACAGTAAGAGGTCGCCACAATTCTTCAAGATAACGGTGAATTTGCATCTCATAAAGTAGTGGTTCTAATTTCTCCAAAGAGGCATGGACTTCATCAAGTTCTGCTTGATAATATTGACTCACTTTAGAAGACTCTACACGCCCTTCAAAATATTTCCCAGACATACCAATAACACGGTTGAGTAAATTACCCAAATCATTGCCTAAATCTGAATTAATACGGTCAATCAATGCTTTTTGGCTAAAATCACCATCGCCACCAAAAGGCACTTCTCTAAGCATGAAATAACGGAAATTATCCAAGCCATAAGCATCGGCTATCTCTTTTGGATTAACCACATTACCTTTAGATTTGCTCATTTTTTCGCCATCACGCGTCCACCAACCGTGGGCTGCGATATGTTTTGGCAAAGGCAAACCAAGGCTCATCAAAAACGCAGGCCAATAAATCGCATGGAAACGAAGAATATCTTTACCAATAAGTTGAATTCTTGCTTCCCAAAAATCCATATTCTCATCATCTGTACCATAACCCAAAGCCGTTACATAATTCATAAGGGCATCAAGCCATACATACATCACATGTTTAGGGTCGTTCATGTTTTCGGGTAATTTCACACCCCAATCAAAACTCGTACGCGTAATAGAGAGGTCGGTTAATCCCCCTTCAACAAAACGAATAACTTCATTCTTTTTGCTGCGTGGAAGAATACAATCATCATTTTCGCTATACCAAGCCAAAAGTCTATCTTCATATTGAGAAAGCCTAAAAAAGTAAGATTCTTCTTCCACAATAGTCGTAGTCTTGCCACAATCAGGACAAAATTCATCATCTACGAGTTGAATAGCAGGAAAGAAAGTCTCACAAGAAATACAATAATGACCAGAATAGGTATCTTTATAAATATCCCCATTTTCATACATGGTACTAAAGGCTTTTTGTACGCCTTTTTTATGTGCTTCATCGGTGGTACGGATAAATTTATCATAAGATATATCAAAGTCATCCCAAAGATTTTTAAAAGTAGCAGAAATTTCATCGGCATAAGCTTGACTTGTTTTTCCACGAGATTTCGCTGCTTCTTCTATCTTCTGACCATGTTCGTCCGTTCCAGTAAGAAAAAAAGTCTCAAGACCAACGAGCCGAGAATACCTTGCTAGAGTATCAGCAATAATCGTCGTATAGGCATGACCAATGTGTGCAATGTCATTGACATAATAAATAGGGGTGGTTATATAGGCTTTTTCACAAGCTTTTGACATGAATGTCTCCTTAAACAAATGAGTTTTAAAAGTAAATTTTACTAAATATAATAGCTGAAATTTACTGTGTTTTTGTTGAGAATGAAAAGAGAAGCAATGAGGAGTTTTCCTCAGCTTTTTTATGTGACAGTAATCGTAACCGTAGCCGTATTAGAATTCAAGCCATTTCTATCGCTTACTTGATAAGTAAAGGTATCAGTACCTGTGAATGTGCTGGTTGAGGTGTAGGTGGCTGTGCCATTGGCATTGAGTATGACTGTACCGTTTTTTGTGTCTTGGATAATGGTAATTTTGTTTAAGCCGTCTCCATTGTCTATATCATTGTCCAGTAGGGAGATTGTGATGGCAGTACCTTGTGTGGTGCTACTTGAATCATTAATGGCTTTTGGTGCAGTTTTTGTCACTACAACTTCTTCTTTTGTGTCTGTAGCTGTTGTGTTTGTAGCTGTTGTGTTTGTAGCTGTTGTGTCTGTAGCTGTTGTGTCTGTTGAGATAGTGACTCTCACTGTGGCTTTATTAGAAGTTGTACCATTGGTATCTTTGACTGTGTATAGGAAGGTTTCTGTGCCTGTGAATACACCATCTGAAGTGTAAGTGACTGTACCATTGCTATTGACAACCGTAGCCCCTTCTTTTACATCTGTTGTGATGATGATAGAGCTTGTATCTAAAACCCTATTTTCACTGGGGCTATCATTGCTGAGTACTTTAATAGTCGTACTGCTACCACTACTCACTGTGGCATTGTCATCTTTGGCTACAGGTGCAGTGAGAGACGCAGGGATTTCTATATCATCGGCACAGTTTATTAAAAGTACTGTTGTACTGAGTATGAGGGTTTTTTGTAATATATTTTTCATAAAAATCTTTCTTTTTTGTTATTGTGTATTAAAATTCAAAGCCACCACCTTGACCTTTGCTCATGCTATCATACACGGACTTGATATATTGGTCTCGTATTTGGCAGTCTAAGAGTTTAGGGCAGGGCATACAGCTTTTTAGATGTTGTTCTTTTTGACATTCTTCTAGTTTTTTTTTGTCTTGTTCTAAGATGATTTGCCATTCATCTAGCACTTGTTCGGACATTAGTTTGTAAGTGTATAAGCAGTTTTAAGTGCTTGTATTTCATAGTTTGAACCAAAAAAACAGGGGCTAGTATCATGGGGGTGTGAAGGAATAAGCTCCATAAGTCTTATGCCTTTGTTGTCAATGGCTTGTCCTCCTGCTTGTTCGTAGATGAATGCAAAAGGAATAACTTCAAAGAGTTGTCTGAGTTTACCGTTGGGTTTGTCACTTGTATCAGGGTAAGAGAATAATCCCCCACCTTTGAGAAGAATTTGATGTAAATCAGGTACCATTCCACCAGAATAACGCAGACGGTAGCCTTCTGAAAAAAGAGAATCTATAAATTTCTTATGTGTAGGAGACCAATTTTGTTGTGTGCCACCAGAGGCATTGAGTTTACCTTTTTCATTGACTGTGATAGTGCCAATTTCTTTAAACTCTTGATTTATGACACGGTAAAGCATAGGTTTTTTTGATTTTTCTGCGATGACGAGTTCTATACGAGGACCATAGACAACATAAGCAGAAGCAATGAGATTAGAAGCTTGTAAATCGCCTTCGTAGATGCCAAAGATAGAACCAACAGAAAGATTGACATCTACAAGGCTAGAACCATCAAGAGGGTCATAACAAATGGTATATTTCCCTGCTTGATGAAGTTCTAGTACCCCTTCTTTTTCTTCGCTTACTAGGTTTTTGACGCTTTTTACAGAAGCAAAGGCTTTTTCTATAATAATGTCTGATTGCACATCAAGTTTGAGCTGTTCTTCGCCTGAAGAATTTTCTCCATCGCTATAGCCCAAATCAGCAGTTTTAATGGCATGGTCTATTTCAAAGGCAACGCTTTTTATGGTATCAAAAATTTCAGTCATATTTATATTTCCTTGGCATGGGTATGAATCCATTCAATAATTTGTGGGATA
>FPHM01000211.1_pt1 | contig 23887 bp, 28 predicted proteins | sample 1057441 | NCBI WGS metagenome assembly FPHM01 (sample SAMEA4473311, study PRJEB15554) | hydrothermal vent metagenome | biome: marine basaltic hydrothermal vent biome; feature: marine hydrothermal vent; material: water | place: Pacific Ocean | collected 2011-06-14/2011-07-23 | depth 1155 m | reverse complement strand
TGATTCTCTTGTAGATCTTTTTGGACAGCTTTTGCAGGGGCATGAGCATACTTATTTGAAAGAATTTTTGCAAATTTTGGGGTAGCCGTTTTGATTATATGAGCTTTTTTCTCAATCGGACAGACCTGTATCAGAGCTATCTGCTTAACTGAGGGAAGATGGAATCAGGCTTGGGATAAATTTATGGGGCATACTGAGATGGTTGCTTAACTTTTTATTGAGTAAAATTAGTCGAATTAGTGTTTTTAAGGTTGCACCCGTTCCTAACCTATTTTGCAATAACAATTTTAGCTATATTCTTAGCCCATTTCGAAATAGATTTTTGAAATCCTTTATTCAAAGCTTGAAAGACAATACCATTCATTTTCATACTCGTTTTTTGACTTGAAAAATTTATGTAAGTATTTAAATTTTCAAAAGAAATATCTTTATAGGCATAAACAAAAGAGAGAATAACCATTTCTTCTATCTTTCCATGACTCTCCATAATTCTTGGGTATAATTGAGATTCTATCTTTTTAATATCCAAAGGAACATTGGGTTCTATAATACTTAAGATTGCTGTAGTCGTTGTAATCGCTGTATAAAGTTGTAATTCTATTGTTAAGGTTGTTGCACCAATGAGAGTATCTAACTTTTTAGCAAGTAGTACGCGTTTAGTATCTTTAAGTAATAATTCTCCTGATGCCATCATATTTTGATACCCCTCAAGGGTAGAAGCCATTTCTTCTGCTTTTGTAATCTTTTTCCCTAAATTTGATTTGTACCAAGTTAAAAGTTCTTGAATTTCTTTTTCTGTCATAGAAATTTCTAATGCATTTCTTATATTCTCAATAATATCAGATACTAAAATATATTTATCTACGCTTTCTAGTAATGCTTTATGTTTAGTCTCTGATATGGCTGTAGTATTTTTTTGTGCTTCTGTCATACCCATTTTTATCATGTCAGGGAATTGAGAAAATTGTTCTGTAATGCCTGATAAGACGAGTAATTCATCAAGAGATTTATCGGAAGGATTTGCATAACTAAGAGAAATAAATAAAAGCATAGCTGTAAATAGTTTTTTTAACATAAGGACTCCAAATTTTTATATATTTGAGTTTAACATAGATTCCCTTAGATAACAATCCCTTATTATTTATTCGTTCGATAAAATCGAACCTACACAAAAATCTTAATTCATTGGTATTGAGTGTTTACGCCCACTCACAAACAAAACCTCAAATTCCAAATACTCTAAAGGATACTTTTGAATAAGCTCTTTTGTTTCTTTAAAACTCAGGCGTTTCTCTCCTCCACTGACTCCACTTTTTTTGATATATACGAGCATATCTTTTGTATTTTCAAAATAAAGTTTATAGTTTTTTATTTCATATTGGGCTTTATAATATTTAGAAATACATGATTCTAAAACTTCTGAACTGTAAATGGGAGAAGTAATTTTAGCTGTATAATGTAAAGTTTTGAATGTATTAGAAGTAAAAAGTGCGAAATGAATATTTGTACTTACTTTATGAATATGAGAAAAAGTAAAATCTAAATTTTGACTCCATTGTAAGGCAGAAGAGGATATACATATATCTTTCTCACTTGAAGATATATTTTGAAATGCATGAGGAGTATTAAAATTTTTACATTGTTTTTCGATAGAGCTATCACTAGGATGCAAGGCTAACATTTCAGAAGAAGAATCTATCGCAATAAAACGAGTAAAATCAAGAGATAAAGCCTTACTATTTTTATACACTTCTCCAGAACCACAACCTATATCGATAATCGTATGATAGGATTTCTTCTCTAAAGTAGAGAGTAAATAAGTAGCCACTTGGGCTTGAATTGTATGATAATTATTATATTCATGAGCAAAACGCGAAAACTCTTTTATGGCATTAGACTTTAAATCTCTATCCTTTGGCACTATTCGCTCCTCTTCATCACTATTTCAACTTTTTTTGGGTATAATCGCCCAAATTATACCCAAATATTTGTTTGGAGTTATTCAAAAAAAGAGGCATACATGACATCAACACTTTTAATCGTACAAATTGTTCTTGCAATTGCAATTACTATCTCCGTACTTCTACAAAAAAGTTCAAGCATAGGACTTGGTGCTTATAGTGGAAGCAATGAATCTGCTTTTGGTGCAAAAGGACCAGCAGGGTTTCTTGCAAAAGCTACTTTCAGCCTTGCGTTTGCATTTGTCGTCAATACATTAGTTTTAGGCTATTCTTATACAAATGCAAATACTGCATCCATTACAGACTCTTTAGTACCTGCAAATAATGCAGCCATTCCAGCTGTACCAACGAGTTCAGCAAATAGCACTTCTACAGCACCTTCTGCACCTGCACAATAAATGTGAGTAAAAAGGCTTTGCCTTTCACATTTCTGGCACATCAAATCTTTCTCAATACACAACAAGCTAAAAAAGGGTAAAATTTCCCTATTAAAAGACTTAGGAGAATTAATGTTAGATGAAATTATAGAACAAACTACGCAACATATGGAAAAAAGTATTGAAGCCCTCAAAAGAGACTTCTCTAGCCTTAGAACAGGAAAAGTAACCACAGGTATTGTTGATAATATTAGAGTAAATTATTATGGGACACTGACTTCACTCACACAAGTAGGAAATGTTATTGCCACAGATGCAACAACAATTTCAATTACACCTTGGGAAAAAAGTCTACTTCCAGTCATTGAAAAAGCCATACAAGAAGCCAATATTGGTGTCAATCCTAACAATGATGGTGATTTTATCAAACTCTTTTTCCCTCCTATGACTTCTGATCAGCGTAAACAAATTGTCAAACAAGCCAAAGGCATGGTAGAACACGCCAAAGTCTCTATTCGTAATGTAAGAAAAGAAGGCAATGATAAGATAAAGAAACTAGAAAAAGCTAAAGACATTAATGAAGATGAATCTAAAAAATCACAAGATAGTATTCAAAAACTTACGGATGGATTTGTCACAAAAGTAGAGGATACTTTCAAGATTAAAGAAGCTGATATTCTAAAGGTCTAGACATGAATGTTGAACAAGTATATAAAGATGCGAATGCTCTTTTAGATGGACATTTTTTATTGGCTAGTGGCAATCACTCTAGTCGATATTTACAAAGTGCAAAAGTCATGGAATATCCTAAAAAAGCATCCTTACTCACCGATGCCTTAGCAGAGATGATACGAGAAGCAGGAATAGAAGTTGATAGCATTTGTAGCCCTGCTATAGGGGGTATACTCACAGGTTATGAACTTGCCCGTTCTTTGGATGTCCGTTCTATTTTTGTAGAAAAAATAGAAGGTGGTATGGCATTACGCCGTGGTTTTAGCATTACAAAAGGTGAAAGAATCATTATCTGTGAAGATATTATTACCACAGGTGGTTCAGCACTCAAAGCATCAAAAGCCATTGAAGCCTTGGGTGGAGAAGTGGTCGCTTTTGCTTCTTTAGCCAATAGAGGCTTTTGTAAACGCATCAACGGTAACGATGAAGCCAAAGCAGAATGTGCCCTACCTTCAAATATTCCTCTTTTTGCACTAGATGATTTTAGTTTCAAGATGTATGCTCCAGAAAATTGTCCCCTGTGTAAAGAAGGCAAATCAGAAGCGATTAAACCAGGTAGTAAAAGCTAGTTAACGCTTTTGAGGTATGCCTAGTTCTTCTTGATTTGGAGGAGGAATAGGAGCTGCTGTTTCTCCATTCACCCCACCAATAACAGGTGATTTTCCTTTTGTTCCTTGCGTTCCATTTCTATCGTTTCCTCTATTGTTAGGATTTTGATTGTTTTTATTTGGTCTTTTAGGTTTTTTTGCTTTTGGAAGTGCTTTACTCACACCTTGTATCAGAAAACTAATCGGTTCTTTGCCTTTTTGTTTAATAAAAACCAACACTTTATCTTTTTCATGATAGACATCAAAAAGTTCAATATGCTTCATCACAGGATTTACTTCCACTCTATCATCAAAACGCGTCGGTAATCGATAGTTATTCCCTTCAATCCTTGCCAAAGTATTGTCTTTTTTTAGTACTATCCAACATACCTTTGCTATAGAAAGTGCATAAAATGAATTTCTTGTCTCTTCCATACATAGGCGTGTAAATTCATCTTTTTTAATGCTGATATTGCCATCAGAATTTAAAATATCCGAATACAAGACTTGCGTGGCTTTGGTCACTATTTTTGCTTTTTGTAAATAACCATAAAGATGTGCATTAGAATCACGCATCATCGCCACCGTAGAAAAAAGTGCCACAATGACAATACCTAAAAGCCCAATAGAAATAAGTACTTCTATGAGTGTAAAAGCTTTTTTGTTTTGACATAAAACACTATTTTTCTCGAAAGTCTGCATCGTTATCCGTCCATAATCCCAACACGCACAGCTTCTTCATAACTCGTTGTACCCGAAACAAGCATTTCTCTAAGTTTATCAGCAATGGTTAACATACCAGATTCTTTCATGGCTTCACGCACTTGAAAGTCATTCAAACCATCTTTCATCATCTCTTTGACTGCATCATTAATGACAAAGAGTTCACCAATAACTTTTCGTCCTTTATAGCCTGTAAAATCACAAGTTTTACAACCCATAGCCTTAAAATAAATTTTTTCTAAAGGGGCTTCTATTTCATCAAGAGTCACTTTTGCTAAGCGTACAGGTTCTTTACATTCATTACATAGTTTCCTTGCAAGTCTCTGTGCCAAAACGCCTAGAAGTGTAGAGGAAATCAAAAACCCTTCAATACCCATATCCATTAAACGACTCAAAGAAGAAGTGGCATCATTCGTATGCAAAGTAGAGAGTAATAAGTGACCTGTCAATGCCGAACGCAAAGCAATCTCAGCTGTTTCAGAATCCCGAATTTCCCCGACCATAATAATATCAGGATCTTGCCGAAGAATAGAACGCAACCCTGCGGCAAAGGTAAGTCCTACTTTGGTATTTACTTGTATTTGAGAAATATTATCAGCATTATATTCCACAGGATCTTCAACAGTGATAATATTTTTATCAGGCGTGGCAATATGTTGCATACAAGCATGAAGTGTGGTTGATTTTCCAGAACCCGTAGGACCAGTGACCAGTATCATTCCATGGGCATGGTTCAAGAGTTTATAGAGACTATTGGTAATATCTTCTGTAAAACCTAAAGATTCAAGCGTAGGAATATGTTCACTTTGAGAAAGAATACGCATAACCACTCTCTCGCCATAATAAGTAGGTAAAATAGAGACCCTTACATCAATACTTTTACCAGAAATACTTAGCTGTGTTCGTCCATCTTGTGGAATTCTTTTCTCAGAAATATCAAGGTTAGAGATAACTTTAATACGGTTAATCACAAGGGCAATAATATTTTTATCCAAATCCAAATGTTTTTTTAATGCCCCATCCATACGCAAACGCACTTCCCCTTTGCGTTCGTTACTTTCAATATGAATATCACTCGCACCTTTTTGAATGGCTTGAAAAAAGAGAGAATTCACGAGTTTAATAATAGGTGCAGAATCTTCAGAAGACAGTAAATCTTGTGAATTACGAATAAACTCTAATAAATCTCCCTCTACTTCAATAAGTTCGTTAGAATCTGTAGACATCTCTTCAAAATCTGAACCCGTTTGAAGCTCCAAGAATTTATTATTAAGTCTTTCAAAACTCTCTTCATCTACTAAATTAATAGGATACTCTAAAGATAACTTAGAAAAATAATTTAAGGCATTGCTTAAAGTACTCTCTGTAATAATCGCTGTAGGAATATCATTAATTTCAGAAAACAAAAGTGAATGTTTAATAGAGAGTTTATGGTTAATTTCCTCTTTCCAAAGAGGTTCAAGATTCACATCTTGAAGACGAGGAAAATGCATTATTCTTCTTCTCCAGCAAGTAAGGCTTCATGGGCTTGTCTAATCGTTCTACTGCTCTTAGACGCATCTACACGCTTGGTAACTACTGCATCATGAGGCATAGAGGAAATCCGTCCTCTTGAAGAAGGAACTTCATAGACTTCTCTCATTTCCGAGTCTCTCACTTTTGCTTCTTCTCTTTGTACAAGTGCTGTAGTCTCTTCTACAGATTGACGAATACGACCACGAGCATCGTGTTCTGCTTTAAAAGGTCTTTTCCCTAAATCATCGAGATTTTTTGCCACAATAGCATTATAACGGTCTTGTACAGCACTCAATTCACTCAAAATTCTTTTTAATTTTTGTAAATCAGCACTCTTTTTCACAATATAAGGTGTAAGATAAATAATAACATTTTGTTCTCTTTCTACATCTGAATTATGCGTAAAAAGGGAATCTCCCAAAAGAGGTAGTTCACTCAAAAAAGGTATTTTTGTTTGTCCTAAGCCTCCTACCCTTTTAATTAATCCACCCAAAATAATGGTCTCAGCATTTTTAATAATAGCATTGGTTTTGACTGTTCGTTTCGTCGTGGTAGGTCTATCTGCTACTTGTTCAGAAGAAGGATCAAGGTCTTCTACTTTAACTTCAATTTCGAGGCTGACTTGATTGTTACTAGAAAGTCGAGGTGTCACAGTAAGTGTAAGCCCTATATCTTCTCTCGAATAATTGTTTACAATATTAGAAAGCCCTGCTGTAGATTGCTGACCTTGTGTCAAAATAGACATGGTTTGTCCCACATAAATAGAAGACTCTTTGTTATTCGTACATAGAATAGAAGGTTCAGACAATAAATTTGCTGCCCCATTTCGTTTGAGTAAATCCAGTTGAGCACCCAAAGCAAAAACTTTATTTGTACTGTCTATTTTAAACGCAGGGTTACTTTGTTGAATAGCATTTCCATTTGAATCAAGTACGGTACTACTTTGATTGGTATTCAAAAAGCCTAAGAGTTCTTGAGACATTTGCAAGGCAGAACCTCCCAAGTTTCCAGCTGTAGAAAAGAGTCCAGTAGAAGTAATTGCACCAAATTCTAAACCGTATTTCATACCAATTTGTGCCGCCATATTACTATCAACTTCAATAATTTTGGCTTGAATATATACTTGTGATTTAGGAATATCAATTTTAGCTACTGTTTCGCGTATATTTTTTATCTGTTCACCTGTTGCCAATAAAATGAGAGCATTTCTTTCCAAATCAGAAACGACCATAGCTTTACTCGGTGGTGGTCCACCCTTTTTAGAGGTTTTAATGGCTACAGAATTCATTTGAGAAAGTAATTTAGAAAGGATTTTTTCCATTTCTTCCACATCAGAATTTTCCAAGCGAATCACATACATTTTCTGGGATTGGTCTTCACCCTCTCGGTCTAACTCTTTGATATAAGATATCATTCTTTCTATATTTTTGGTTTTTCCTACAAAAATAATAGAATTCGTGGATTCATCTTTGAAAATATCCACTTTTTCACTCTCAATAGTCTGAGGAAAAAGTTTTTTTGCCATATTTTGTGCATTCGTAAAAATATCTTTCACTGTAGAATATTCTAATTCTAAAATCACCGAACTTTTTTCTCCTCTTTCTTCTACAGCATGAATAATTTTTGCTATAGATTCTAAAGTAGAGGGATATGCTGTAATCGCCAAGACATTGTTCTCTTTGAAAGAAATAACTTTAGCATTTTTATGTAAAAGAGGTTTTATTTTTGCACGAACCACCGCAGCATTTGCATTATGCAAAGGAAACATCACTGTTGCCATCATTTCACCATCAATAGTATTTTTGACAGGTAAACCTTCTCCTGCTGCATCATTGGTTTTGACCACTTTATAATAGTCCCCTTTATCCACCAAAGTCAAACCTTTACTATATAAAATAGAATTTGCCAAAGAAATTAACGCAGTTTTTTTAATCGGTGTTTGAGAAATAAAATTTATTTTACCTTTGAGTTCTGTTTCTATAAGCATATTCTTTTTCGTGGCTTTAGATACCATTTCTATAAAATCTCTTACTTTAAGGTCTTTAAAGTTCACATCAATCGTTTTCTCATCATCAGCATAAGTATTCATGGAGAATAATAATAATCCACTCAATACCACATTAATTAATTTCATATTCTAACTCCATTTCTTCATTATTTCGTATAATCACTAGTGTTAAATTGTCTGCACTCTTAATATCTTTGTATACAGCAAATCCTGCATTATAACTTGTCATTTTTTGTCCATTAATCGATTTAATCGTATCATTTCTACGAATACCCAATTTTGCAAAAGGAGAATCTTTACGAATAAAATTAATTTTAAAACCTGATAATTTTTTTCCATCTTTGAGTTCGGTAATACCAATATTTTTATAAATATCATCCATATTCGTGGCATAATGCTCAAGCAATGACCTATCAATAATCTTCGTCCCTCCTTCATTTACCACTTCGCCCAAAGGTTTTTTAGAGGGAGAAGTAGAAGGGATTTTTAAAGCTTCATTACTCACAGTACTCAGAGATTTTCCTTTTTTTACAAGCATGACTTTATAATTCTTATTTGCCTTAGAAAACATCGCAAAATCATTACCAGCCCCTTCAAAAACAAAGCCTGAAATCACATCTCCTATACCTAAAACTTTAGAACTTTTTTTGTATAAAATTGTAATAATAGAAATATCTTCATCATTATAAATGGCTAATAATGTAATCTCTTTGATACGACCTTGAATTTTAGGAGCTACTTTAACAGTCTTTTTTACAGGTACGGCGACATCACTAGGTGTAAGTTTGGCTCTATAATATAAAGCCTTGGTACTTTGGTCTTTGGCTTGGTCTATATCGACGACAGAAAGAAATAATACTTGTACCACAAACCATGAAAGTTTAATCACAAGTAATAATACCAACATAGACATTGCCATTTTTATCATTTCGGGTTTAAAAAGATTTTTCATAAGACCATCCTTTCTCACCTTTAGTCAAAAATGCTTTAAGCATTGATATATCTTTGCTTTCTATAAAGTCTATTTTAATGTCTCGTTCTTTTAAAGCTATTTCACCAAGAATACTACCAAAAGAACCATTCGCATCTAAAGAAACAAAAAGAGGATTACTCACACTATGCTGTATTTTTATCTCATCTGTTTGTGCTGGGACTTGCTTATGTAGAGATTCATCTATGCTAATATTTGTAATCATTACCCTGCTATAAAATAAATAAGTCCTAAATTCGATACTTTCAATATGTGCAATGGCTATGCCTTTAATATAAAGCGTAATATCCTTCACAGTCAAAGAAAATAGCCCTTTTTCTATGGTTTTTTCATTCAGACGAATATCTTGTTTTGCTAAAGTTTTTTCTAAAGTATGATAGAGTTCTACTTTAGGCATAAACAGCAGTATAAAAAAGAGTGTCAAAAAGACAAAGAAGAAGGCTTTTTTTACCATTTGCATTTTAACTCCAAAGTATAGGCTGAACCCATCTTATTAATATCTATTTTTTGTATTTCTATTGCCATATTCATTATTTTTTTCATAAGCATATTCAACTCTTTTCCAGAAATACTTGTAAAAACTGCTTGAAGTTTTTTACCTTTTCGTGACCATTTAAATTTTGAAGGAGAAATACCAAACTTAAGAGATTCTATCTTTTTTGTTAGTTTTTTATCCCCCCATAAAGCTTTTAGAGCAATACTTTCTTTTATATCTTGTACTAGCTGTACAGTATCATTGGCAGAAGAGCCATCATTTGATACTATATGCTCTTTATAAAAAAAGGCAGAAACCAACAAAAGAAATGCCAAAGCCAGTATCAATTCATTTTTATAGGCTATACTAGACATCTATAATGTACCTTCTATTTTAAGATTATTCTTTCCAATAAGCGATATACTAAAGCTTTCTTCTTTTGCCAATTCTTTCAGACGCTTTAATACCGTTTTATTTGTATATTTAAAAGTAGCTTGAAACTTTTTAGTATCAAGACTAAGTTTCATCAGCAAAGAACCTTTAAAAATCATCCGAGAAAGAGATTTAATTATCTCTCTTTTCATCCGTTCTTTTGTGTCTACACTTCGGTATTTACTCAAAATACTATCACGGGTATAAGAACTTTCCAAAGCAGGAGCATTTTCTAAAAGCACTTGTATTTCTTTTTCTTGTTCAAGATTTGTCCCACCATAACGCGAAGCTTCCACCACATAAATCGAAGCAAATAAAATACAAATAGCTGCCACAGTATAGCTATCACTAGAAGATACAAGGCTTTCTTCTTCTAAAGCTAAACGAATCCCTTTTTTGGGAATAAAACTATTGTCAATATGCATCATCTTTATATTTGCATCTAATACTATCTTAGGTAAAATAGTCATTCTATCGTTGAGGTTCATTAAAACTTCTTTACTTCCTAAAGCCATAGGAAGTGTAAATTTTTCTAAAGATTGTTCAGCAAAATATACTTTAGAAATACTTTCAATAGTCATGCCTTTCTCACTCAAAAAACCTGCAATCAAAGCATCACTATAAGCAATAAAAAGCCAAGTATCTTCTTCTTTCTCTACAAAATAATGATATAAAACATCTTCTTCTAATAAGCCTTCAAACAATGAAGGAGCAATACGCTTTGCTTCATATGCATACTTCACAGGCAAAGCTTCTCTTACTATTGTATAAAATTGAGGTGTTAACATAATATTAAAACCTGATGAAGGCACTAAAGGAATAGGCTTCATCTCTTGATGTATGAGTATCAATTCCCTAGTTTTTCCCATGAAATTCAAAATATTTTGCCCCTCCTTCTATATAATCAAATGTAAATTTATACCCAGATCCATAATCCACAGAACAATGAGATTTAGCTAAGAATGCACCCGATGCAAGGACATTTTTTCTGGTATTATAATCTCCTCCATTGTTGTTAACAAAAGTAGAAAGGGATGGTTTATTTCGCGAATACTTCCATTCTCTTACACTTCGAATATCCAAATCAAACAAAAATGAAATAAGTGCTATGGAACTATATTCAGCATCTATCTTTTCTGATTTTTGTGCAAAACTCAAATACTCTTGCCATGGAATTTTAGAAACCCTTTGGTCATCCACTTCCATCTCATAGCGTTTGATAATTTCAGAAAACTGTTTATAGCTAATAATACCATTTTTTTGTATAAGTCGCCTTTGAGACTCTTCATCATTATTATTCTCGATATGACCTACTTCCAAATATATCAATGCCAAAAGTCTATCTATATCTTCTATTTTATAGGCTTGGTCTAAAAACTCAAACAACTCCTGAACTATAGCAAAAAGATGTGATTTTTTTGTCACTCTTTCCATGGCAAACCAATTTAAATTAATACCAGCAGAAAGAGGCTTACAAGAAAGTGTCAAAGTAAAACGCCCATTATCCGTATATAATGCAAGAGGTTCTAAATAGAGTCTTGTAAAAATAGATTTTTTATCTTTAAGTTTTTCAAATTGCTTCAAAACATCTGCGTAATAGACATTCCCTTGAATCAAAGCTTTTGTATTGTCAGCATCTGACTTTACTTCGTTAAAATACCCCAATAATACCATGCTTAAAGCCATCACTACAGCAAGTACAGAAAGCGTAATCATTAAAGCAAATCCTTTTCGAAATGCTTTAAATCTGCTATGTTTTTTCATTTTATCCATTTAACAGCTCTATTTCAGTAAAATATTAGCCTAATTATACCCAAGCAAAATAAAGGATACACATGATATACACTAAAAAATTAAGAGCAGGATTTTCTCTTATCGAATTACTCATCGTAATTGTAATCCTTGGAGGACTCGTTGCCGTTGTCGCCCCTGGATTGATGGATCAAGCAACCGAAGCACAAAGAAAAACGGTTTGTCTCAAAATGCATGATTTAGGGAAACGCCTTGATATGTTCAAACTAGACAATGGAATGTATCCTGAAACAGGTGAAGGATTTGAAGCACTTACAGCCAATCCAGATGCTGAGAAATATCCAAGTTATGCTTCAAAACCTTATTTGAAAAAGCTTCCAAAAGATTCATGGAAGTCATTGTTTATTTATGTTCAAAAAGGAGATAACTTTGAAATCATCTCTTTTGCTGTGGATAGAAAAGAAGGTGGAGATGGAGATGGGAAAGATATTCTTTTTAGTGACTGTACTAAATAATGCCCGTATATAAAGAGAACAAAAGACGCAAAGGGTTTACCCTTATTGAGCTTCTTATTGTAATCTTTATCGTCGGTATTGTTTATGGCTTAGGATTTTCCAAAATTGAAATAAATAAAAGTGAAGCCAAAGCACTTACCCCTCTCAATCTTAAATCTGTACTCCTAAAATCAGGACTTTTCAATAAAAAAGCCACACTTTTATGTATTAATAATTGTAAATCTTGTTTTCTACGAAAAAACCTTGGAGAAGAGTATCAAGACTATGAAAGTGGTATAGACTTACAAAATATAAAAGCCTATACTATAGATAAGAGTGATACTTTGGTGCGTCTACGATATGAACGCTACAAAGATGAACCCATTTGTTTAAAAATTGATTTTTATCCCAATGGAAGTTCTACACAACTCATACTAAAAGACCAAAAAGGAAGCTACTTTTTGCCTAGCTACTTTGAAGAACCTCAAAAATTTGAATCCGTAGAAGATGCCAAAGATTATTGGCTAGAACACAGTAAACTTGTCTCAGACAATGGAGAATTTTATTGAATTTACGCCCAGCTTTTACCATTATAGAAATTTTAGTTTCTGTGATTATTATTTCATTCTCTATTATCTATGTACTCAAAATTCATACTTCAAATCATAAACAAATTGTCTACATATCAGAACGAAACAAACGCTCCCTAGAAGATTCACTTTATTTGACCAAAAATATTCTAAGACATCACAAAGATACCAAAACAGCCGAAGACTTACTCATACAGTTTTTTAAAATCAAAGAACAAGAAAGCCGTGAGATTTTGAAAAAGAATGAACGAGAGATTTTTATTCCAGAAGAAATACTTATCTTTCCTCCTCCTAATATCCCTGGTCCTACAGCTACAGTGAATGAAGTCAAACTCAAAGGGGAACATTCTTCTATTTATTGGCATTTTGAAATTACCAGTCTTTAGACTTTATTTTTTGCTATTCTTCTTGTACTTTTAATAAAGCCAACAAATAAAAGTAGTCCAAAAAACATCAAAAAAGCATTGCCTACAATATCATGTGACCAATAAAAATCTTCTTGACCTTCGCCATTTTTTGTCACATAAACGACCCAAAGTATGCGTAAGCCATTGACCAAGAAAAGGATAATATATCCAAAAAATGTCCATAAGGTTTTAGGCAATATTTTAGCAGGATATGCCCATAAAGATGCCGTCAAAAAAAGAAAAGGAATAATTCCATTACAAGTATCTGTAATAATAATTTTATAATTGCTATGAATCCAAATATCCCGACCCATGCGTTGATTTTCTTCCAAAAAAAAGTCTAAAAATATCAAAGTAAGATTTGTTTGGAAAGTATTTAGTATTTGGGATACATAAGTATTTTGTAAAACAAAAAAAGTAAATAAAAAACCCAAATATAAAAAATAAAGTGCTATAAATCGTTTCATAAGATACTATAGCAATATACAGCTAAAAAAGTTATAATAGCAGACATAAATAAGCCTAAGGATAATAAAATAAATGCTTTTTAAATATAAAGGTTTTGATAAAACAGGTAAAAAACTCAAAGGTACAGTCTCTGCCAATTCACTAGATGAAGCCAAACAAAAACTAAAATCTCAAGGTATTTATCATCAAGGTCTAAGCCCTGCAAAAGAATTTTCTTTGGAATCTCTTACCCAACGCCAAATGCCTGGAGACCTTCTTGCCATGTTTTCCAAAGAACTTTCTTCTTATCTCAACTCAGGTATGACCATACTTACAGCTATCAAACTTCTAGAAAATCAACATGAAGGCGAAAAGCGTTATGTGTCTTTCCTAAACTCTGTCAAAACCATGATTGACGAAGGAAAATCACTGTTCCAAGCACTAAATAGCCAAAAAGTCTATAATATGCCAGAGTTTTATCTTCAAAGTCTCAATGTGGCAGGACAAAGTGGAAAAATGGTAGAAGTCCTCACCAATATGGCTAGTTTTTTTTCAGCACAAAACAAGGTCAAAAAGCAAGTCAAAGGAGCAATGACTTATCCTGCGATTATTTTTACCGTAGCCATTGGTATGACTTCTTTTCTTATTGCCTTTGTTGTCCCTCAGATTACTGAAATCTTTGAAGATACAGGTCAAGCACTGCCTCCCATTACACAATTTGTCCTGAATATCTCCGATTTTTTAACCTCACACTATATGGCAATGATTATCTCAATTATTCTTACTATTTTCTTTTATAAACTTTCTTATGCCAAAATCTATGGCTTCCATCGTTTTATGGATTCAATCTTCATCAAAACCCCTGTTATAGGCACACTCATACAAAACCATGAACTCGGACGATTTTCATATATCCTATCCCTCATGCTCAATTCAGGTGTCGCCTATGCCCAAGCCGTCCACCTTGCCAAAGCTACTTTTGGAAATTATGGTCTAAAAGCCCTTTTCGAAAAAGCCACCATCAAGGTAGAAGAAGGAAATAAACTTTCCAATGCCCTCAATATGACCAGAGGAGTCAGCCTCAAAAGAAACTTCATGCAATCCCTAGCCCTTGGAGAAGAATCTAGTGAAGTTGCTAGTATTTTGGACAATATTTCAGCCCTTTATGCCGAAGAAAATGAAGACAAGCTCAAATTTCTTCTAAGCCTATTAGAACCTTTCATGATGCTATTTATCGGTGTCGTCGTCGGTGTTATCGTCTCAGCCATGCTACTACCAATCTTTACCATGACACAAGGATTATCATAATGGCAAAACAAAGATTTAGAGATGTCAAACAAGGAAAAAGCCCACAAGAAGAGCCAATAAAATCTAAAAACATAAAAAAAATCCAAAAAGAAAATCTTGATGATATTTATTATGCCTCTGTAAGGCTAAAAATCAAAGCTTTTCTTACCGATGCTTTTATGTTAGTCTTGCCTATTATGTATATTGTCTTCTATTTTGTGATGGGTGGGCGTGAAGAATTTGCCTCTGATATGCTTTTGGGGTGGGTGTATATCTTAGTCCCTTTAGTCATCATCCAAACGCTTTTTATGGCAAAAACAGGACAAACCCCAGGCTATAGAAATTATAGAATTAGTGTAGTAGACAATCATACAAAAAAAATACCATCATTTGGCATAATCCTCTTTCGAAACCTCTCTGCCATTCTTTCACTTTTTACTATTATTGGTTGGATATTCATGTTTTTTAGAAAAGACAATAGAAATTTACATGATATTCTTTCTGCTACCACTATCATACTCAAAAAATAAGCCTTAAAGCATGAAAACCTTCTCATGAAAGTTATTTTAGGCTCATATTACTTTTTTTATTTTTCTCTTGTTGGAGTCTATATTATTTTTATGCCAAAAGTCCTTATAGACTTTGGGTATAGCCCTTTAGAAGTCGGTATTCTCTATTCAGCTTCTCCTTTTATGCGTTTTTTATTACCTTTTGTCTTTCGTTATTGGATTACCCTCAGCCCCAAAGTCTATAAACTCTCATTACTCTTTAGTTTTTTAGCCACACTAGTCTTTTTCTCAAGTATTGAACATTTTTATTTCTATTTATTCATGAATTTAACTTTTGGTGCAATGATGGGAATCTCTTTACCTTATGTAGAAACTATCGCCCTCTCCACACTTTCAAAAAAACACTATGGTAAAGTCCGTCTTTGGGGTTCTTTGGGTTTTATGGGTATTGCTTTATGGTTGGGTAAAGTCCTAGATAGCCCTTATGAAGCGCTCTATTATCTCTCTTCTACAGCTTTTTTGACCTTTATTTTTGGTCTAATGTTAAGTAAATATGACCCACTTAAACAATCTAATATTCAAGAAGATAGTGCTTTTTTACTCAGGAAATATTGGGCTTTTTGGGTCTCAATATTCCTCATGCAAGTAGCATTTGGAGGTTTTTATAACTTCTTTACTATCTACGAAACGGCACAGGGGATAAGCCTAGAAATGGTTTCCTATTTGTGGAGTTTTGGCGTACTTTGTGAAGTCTTCATGCTCTATTTTCAAGGTGCATTACTCCAACGAAATCTCTTAAAAATCTTAGAGTTTGCTACTTTTATCACAGCCTTACGATGGTTTATTTTATATCTCTATCCTGATTCACTTACCCTAACATTCCTCACCCAATCCCTACACGCCATCAGCTTTGCCCTCTACCACACAGCAGCAATAAGCTATGTATTCATCATCTACAGCCAAAAGAAACTCGCCCAACAGTTTTTCTTGGGTATATCCTTTGGTTTAGGAGGTTCAGTAGGTGCTTTACTCGCAGGAGAACTGTATGGAGAAAGTCTATTTTTGATTGAAGGGATAATTACTGTTGGAGCTTTTTTAATGTTGATAGTGCATGAAAAAAGAAAGAATATTCAAGGTCTATCATGAAAACAAGATATAACACCCCCATCATCATCATAGCAGGAGGCAAAAGCTCTCGCATGGGCAAAGATAAAGCCTTGCTTCCTTTTGGCTCTCAAGCCTCATTAGCCCAATTTCAATATCAAAGGCTAAGTAGAATATTTTCTAAAGTTTATCTCTCTGCTAAGTATCATAAATTTGATTTTGACTGTGAAGTCATAGAAGATAAGTATGAAGAGTCTTCGCCCTTAGTGGCATTACTTTCTATTTTTGAAACTTTAAATGTGCAAGAAATTTTTGTTTTGAGTGTGGATACGCCCTTTGTTGATGAAAAAGTAATTCACAAACTTTTTGAACGAGATGAAGAAGATTTTGATATTATCGTGGCAAAAAACAATAATAGATTACAGCCTCTTTGTGCTATTTATCGTCGCTCACTCTTGCCTTTACTTCAAAAACATTATCAAGAGAAAAATCATAAACTTCATCACTTGCTCAAAAATGCAAAAACTAAAATCGTACATTTTAATGACGAAAAAGCCTTTATGAATTTAAATTATTTTGAAGACTATGAAAAAGCTTTGAAAGTACAAATCTAAGTTGAGGAAATTACTCCGTCAACTCTTCTAATATTTCTACAATCATCGTTTGTGTTTTCTTAATTTCTACAAGAGATTTTTTATCACTAATATCCAAATCATTTATCCAATTAGAGATAGATGGGAATGCTATATGCACAGTATCCTCACCTTTCTTTTTGTAAAGTGCCAAAGAAAATGGTGCATACGAACCAGCATCTGGGTGAGACTTTGATACAGGAAAAATCACATTAAAACGAATAATAGAATAGGTATCATAAAAATCATATTCATCAGAATTAAATGTATAAGACTTTGGTACCAAGAAACCAACAGAACCAATTTCACTTTCAAATTCTTCTTTAAATCCATCTTTCATATCAGTATAAGTCTCTCCATCTTCAAGGTCAAACTCTGTACTAAAGCTTGTAATAAGATTTTCATTTATCATCGTAATAGATTCACCTTTAGGTAAATATTTACCCTTTGGCAATGCCTTATGAAGTGCTTCATCCAAGTATTTGGCATAGGCTTTTAAATCTGGATTATCAGCAGATATTTTTGTCACTCTTGCCATACCTTCCAAAGAAAGTGTAGAAATATTAATATGATTTTTTTCATCCATATAAATAGACATAGACAAAGGCGTAATCAAACCAATACTAGGATATGTTTTCATCAATTTTTTCACAGATTCATGATGCGTAAATATCGCTAAATTATAGGCTTTATGATGGACTTTTTTGTATCTTTTTGAAAAAATAGAGTTCATATCATTATTCACATCCACTTTTAATCCCGAAGTATTAAACGCTTCTTCTATACTTTTAGCCGTAATTTTTCCATCGCTATTGTCCATAGACAATATTTGATTGAACCCAGTACTTGCAAAAGATTGTCCCATAACAAGCACAAGCAAAGCCATGAAGATGATTATTTTATTTTTCATTATTATCCTTTAAATATGGGGTATTTTACTATAAAAAGCTTACAAGTTATCAACTTTTTATTCACATCTTTATCTATTCGTTTTGTAGGGTGAGATTGCTATCGCACCAAAGCCCACATTTCACACCACCCAAAAACAACACCACATACTTAAATACTCACCTTGTGAAAAGAAGATACTTAAAAACTCTCTTCAGAAAAGACAAACTTCGTTATAATAGCTCTAAAAAAGGAGATTTATCTTGGAAAAAAAAGAAGTGCATTTGGTGAAAAAAGTTTCTAAAAATTTAGGTATGACTTATAAAGAGTTGGGTGCTGAGATTGGATATGGTGAAAGTATTTTAAGACAATCTGTATCAAATAATAAAATGAGCTTACAACTAGAGAAAGCACTTGAACTCTATTTGAAAAATCATGAATTAGAAAAAGAAATAAATAAGATAGAAGATTTCAAAAGCTATTTAAAATCTTTCTTGAAGTAATAAAAGATTTAAATAGAATTTACTATTGACATAAAGTTCTTTATGTGATATAATGCCAAATATTAAAAAACACAAGGCACTCTCATGAATGAAGAAGAAATCGTTAATCCTATTGTCATACATACGCATTTATTACAAAAATTTATGCGTCATGGAAAAGATTATGCCAATCTTTTGGCACTCTATAGTTTTTATCTCTATGAAGCGAAGAAACAAGAGACAAATCAGCCTTTGGTCACGGATGAATTTACGAGAAAAGGCATGAATTGGGCTTTGGATAGAGTGAAAAAGACGAAAAGAATTCTTAAAGACATGAAAGTCATTGGCATGATTCAGAAGCAAAAGTATTCTTATGTGCGTCTTTTTTTTATCTACACCAAGAAGAAAATTTGCGAGATTCTTGGGAAAAGTAGAGAGGTAAATAGCAAAGAAGAAGTCATTATAGAACATAAAGAAGTGAAAAAAGAAAGTAAGAATAAAGTAAAATCTCTCTTTGAACAGACTTTAATCGCAGAGAAAATACCACAAAAACGCATAGATGAAATTCGTAAGAATATTTTGTCACTTAACAATATTTCTACTTATAGATTTAATGGCAAAGCTTTCGCAACTTGGATTAGTTATTGCGAAAGAAATGCTATAAAATATAATCAAAAGCATATAGAAAATTGGCTCAAAAAACTGCATAAACGCACTTCATTAGAACAATATGAAAGCATTTATCATGCCATAAACAAAAAGTGGAAAGACTTTTATTTGGTTGAGATAAAAAAGTCAAAATATCATCACTTCTTAGCTAAAAGTCTGATGATGGATAAATATCATGACATGCTTTTAGATTTGAGAAAAGAGAAAGAAGTTTTTGTGTATTTTTTTAAAAATACTAGCTTCAAAAGCAAAATGAGTCCTGAGATATTATTTGGGAAATATGAAAACAAGCAAGATATCACAATAAATCAGCGTATTAAATCAAAAATTTTGAGTGGGTTTTCGAAGTTTTAGGCTCATAATTAAAGGACTATAATCTATCAAAATGATAAATAGAATGTTTTTTCTTTAGTTTTTGATATTTCCATGATAAATAAGAGGCTTTTAGATGGTTAGACTCATTGGAGAGTTCAAATATCATGGTATGTACATGGTCTTCATCTGAATTACAGAGTTTGGTACGCATATCACAATCAAATACGAAGGTATCTTTTGTGCTTTTTTTCTCATTCAAAAGAAAAGCTGGTTGATTGCCTTTGGCACAATAATGTGTGGCTTTGAGTTGCGTACAATCTACAAAATCATCACAATGATACATGGTTTTCATAGCTTTGGCTGTATTAGGTAATAGGTTTTCTTGTAAAGTTGCTCCTCCACCGATAATTTTATATTCTGTAGCCATAATCTGAGTACCCACAAGATGGGCAATGGCTTTATTTTTATACGCCCCAGTGCTATCAATTTGGGCTTCTTTTGGAGAAAGTGACCATTTATCTGACAATACTTTTCCCATGCGTTCAAAGGCTTCTTCGGCTGTTATGGGTTTAGATTCGGCAAGAAGTAAAGAACAAAAGACAAAAAAGAGCCATGATTTGTGCATTAATCTCTTCCTTCTATCATTTGTCCTATCAATTGTCTGGAAAAAAAAGAAAATTTTTCAAAAAGTGTAGAATGGTATTTATCTTTATGATAGATCATCAAAAAGTCTCTTTTACAAGAAAAATCTTTGACAGCCACTTTAAAAAGTATTTTTTTATTTAGCTCTTCTTCTACTGAGATTTTGGAAATACAAGTAAAACATTCTCTATTTCTCAAAATACTTTTAATAGATTCAGTATGTCCAAGTTCCAAAAATATATTTAATGTATCTACTTTTTCTTTGATATATTCCAAAAATACTTCTCTTGTCCCTGAACCTTCTTCTCTGAGTACCCAGCGTTTTTCTGCCAATTCATTAATGTTACACTCTTCTGCAAGGGCTTCATCAGCTGTAACAATGACCAATTCATCCCGTCCTATTTTTTCTTGTAAAATATCAAAGTCAGAGATAAAACCTTCTACAAAACCTATATCAATCGTACCTTCTTTTATCATTTGAGCAATTTCTTGCGTATTTCCTTCTTTGAGACTAATTTTAACATCTGGATAGGCAGACATATAAGAACAAATAATATTAGGCATGAGATAATCCACAATTGTTGTACTCGCACCAACACGAATCATCCCTTTATTTTCAGAATTTTTAAACTCATATTCAATGTCTGTGAGTTTTTTGAAAATAGGGAAAATTTCTTTATGAAAAGAACGCCCCACTTCATTGAGTACCAATTTTTTATTGATTCTGTCAAAGAGAGGTCTATCTAAAATATTTTCTAATTCTTTAATAGACATAGAAACAGCTGATTGACTAAGCTTCATTTCTTTGGCTACATTGGTAAGATGTCCTGAACGCACCACATTTAAAAAAATCTGCATTTGTCTAAGAGTAAGTTTCATTGAATTTTCTTTTGTTGAATTTTGGATATTCATATTCGTCTATGTAATAATTATATCAAATTATAGTACAATTCACTAAATGTTATCAATAATTTTAAACAAAAAGGATTTTTATGGCTTTTTTAGCACAAAGGACAAAGGAGAAATTTTCAGGTATTTTTTTTGTAGCTTTATTCGCAATTCTAGCGACTTATCTTTCTACACTAAATACTTTCCAGTCCTTAGGACTTTCGCCTCTTGTTATAGGTATTGTCATGGGAATATTATATGCCAATACCCTAGAAGATAAAACCCCAAATACTTGGAAACTAGGTATCACTTTTTCTGCAAAAAAGATTCTGAGATTTGCTATTGTTTTTTATGGATTTAGAATTACTTTCCAAGAAATATCGGAAGTAGGAATGGATGGATTTTTAGTTTCTATTATTATGCTTTCTTCTACTCTTATTCTGGGTTCATGGCTAGGATATAAGATTTTTGGTATGCAAAAAGATACTGCTATTCTTACGGCATCAGGAGCATCTGTGTGTGGTGCAGCTGCTGTTTTAGCCACAGAACCCGTACTCAAAGCAGAAGAATATAAAACAGCTATTGCTGTTTCTATGGTTGTACTTTTTGGAACAATTTCGATGTTTTTATATCCTCTACTTTATACAATGCTTATAGAAAATGCTACAGGATTTTTCTTTATGAGTCCTAGAGAGTTTGGTATTTATGTAGGTGCGACAATTCATGAAGTTGCCCAAGTCGTCGCAGTTCCTGCTTCTATTCCTAATGCTTCAGAAGAGATGGCAAATACAGCAGTGATTGTCAAAATGACAAGAGTGATTATGATTGCACCTATGTTGATTATACTTGGTATTTATCTTTCTTGGTCAGTAAAAGATAAATCTAAAAATACTAAAAAAATGACTTTAGTTATTCCATGGTTTGCTGTTTATTTTATATTTGTAGCTGGTTTTAACTCTCTTCATTTACTACCTCAAACACTGGTAGATATGATTAATCATATTGATACTTTTTTGCTTACAATGGCAATGACAGCCTTAGGAATGGGAACAGTTTTTTCTAAGTTTAAGGGCTTGGGTCTTGCCCCTTTTTATACTGCTTTGTCTATGTTTTTATGGTTAGTTATAATTGGATTTATTGTCACAAAATGGATTTGTGTTTAACAAATTTTATTTTTTATTTTTCATAGAAGCTTTTACAAAAGCCAAAATACTAGGATTTACACTTTGCAATCTTGAAGTAAACTCAGGATGAAACTGTACTCCTAAGAACCATGGATGATTTTTCAATTCAATAGCATCTATGAGTCCATGAGATTCTCCTGTAACTATCATGCCTTTATTTTCTAAGCTTTCTTTATAATGAGGATTGGCTTCGTAACGATGTCTATGTCTTTCGTAAATAATAGAACTCTCATAGGCTTCACGCAATTTAGAACCTTCTTTTGTTTCACAAGCATATTCACCAAGTCTTAGTGTTCCACCCATGCCAGAAGTTTTGGTGCGTATTTGTTTTGTTCCTGAAGAATCTATAAATTCATCAATTAAAAAGATAATAGGGTCTGTTGTATTTTCATTAAATTCTATAGAATTTGCATCTTTAAGACCCAAAACATTGCGAGAAAATTCTATCATTGCCAATTGCATACCCAAACAAATACCTAAAAATGGTACATTATTTTCTCTAGTATATTGAATGGCTTTAATTTTACCTTCAATACCTCTTGCACCAAATCCACCAGCAACCAAAACACCATCACATTCTTCTAAATATTTTTGGGCATAATCTTCTTCAATATTTTCAGCATCCACCCATTTAATATTGACTTTAGCATCTAAATGTGCACCACAATGAATGAGTGCTTCTGTAAGTGATTTATAAGATTCTTTTAATTCTAAATATTTTCCCACAAAAGCTATTTTTACATTATTTTTAGGATGTATAATTTTATTGACTAAAAGTGACCAATTGTCCATTTTGGGATGTGCATTAGGTAATTCTAATTGTTTACAAATAGGTTCTAATATATTTTGTGCCAAAAAGTTTAAAGGTACTTTATAAATAGTCACTGCATCTTCAGCAATAATAATAGAATCTTCTTCTACATCACAAGAAAAAGAAATTTTTTGTTTAATTTCTTTAGAAACAGCCACTTCAGCACGAAGAACGAGCATATGAGGTGCAATACCAATGCGTCTAAGTTCTTGTATGGAATGTTGAGTAGGCTTTGTTTTAAGCTCACCAGCTGCTTTTATATAAGGTAAGAGTGTAACATGAATATTCATTACAAATTTTTTCCCTAATTCATGTTTAATTTGTCTAATAGTTTCCAAAAAAGGTAAACCTTCAATATCCCCTGTTGTCCCACCTAGTTCAACGATTAATATTTGTTTATGTTCTCCTGCACGGTAAATTCGTTCTTTAATTTCATTTACAATATGAGGAACTACTTGAATTGTTTTACCTAAATATTTACCTTTTCGTTCATTTTCTATGACTGTTTTATAGACTAATCCTGTTGTAAAGTTATTGTTTTTAGTAAGAGAAGTATTTAAAAATCGTTCATAATGTCCTAAGTCTAAATCTGTTTCTGCACCATCTTTAGTCACAAAAACTTCACCGTGTTCTAAAGGAGACATTGTTCCTGGGTCAACATTGATATAAGGGTCAAGCTTTAAAACACCTACTCTTTGTCCTGTATGTTTAAGTAAAGTACCAATACTTGCAGCTGTAATACCTTTTCCTAATGAGCTTAATACTCCACCTGTAACAAAAATATATTTTGTTGAATTTTCACTCATATGTTCTTTTCCTTTTTTATGCAACAATTGGCATAATAATTGTAATAAAATTATCATCTTTTACTACAAATGGTAGTTGTGGTTCATTAAATGCAAGTATAAATTCAGAGTTATGGCTTTGAGAAATAAAATCTAATATATATTTACTGTGTAATGCAATTTCAAAATCTTCTGTTAAT
>FPHM01000080.1_pt1 | contig 24784 bp, 26 predicted proteins | sample 1057441 | NCBI WGS metagenome assembly FPHM01 (sample SAMEA4473311, study PRJEB15554) | hydrothermal vent metagenome | biome: marine basaltic hydrothermal vent biome; feature: marine hydrothermal vent; material: water | place: Pacific Ocean | collected 2011-06-14/2011-07-23 | depth 1155 m | reverse complement strand
CTTATAATGCTAGAGATATAGAAAATAATATTGCAATGACAGTAAGTAGAATTGTGATTGTGGAAGATATATTTATTGATAATGATGGTATTTCTGATGTCAATGAGATAAAATGGAACTTCAACCCATTTGACGCAAGTGATGGTAATAATGCCGATGCCGATGGAGATGGTGTAAGTAACAAAGATGAGATAAATGCAGGTTCTAATCCATTGAATCCAAATGACACTAAAAAACCTAAGAAGTTTGTATCCATTATGATAGATAGTATTATTATTGTATTTCCTTTAAAGGATTAACCTTAATTGATGGATTGCTTCTACCTATAACTTTATTATCCTTTTTCTGTTATAATTATGCGTATTAATTAACAAATAAAAGGAGTAGTCTATGGCACTATTTGATGAAGTAAAAGAAGTGGTAATGGAGCAACTAAATGTAGGTGCTGATGAAGTAAAAGAAGATTCAAGATTTGTAGAAGATTTAAATGCTGATAGTCTTGATGTTGTTGAACTTGTTATGGCTCTTGAAGAGAAATTTGAGATTGAAATTCCTGATGACCAAGCAGAAGCCATTGCAACTGTCAATGATGCCATTAAATTTATTGAAAATGTAGATGCATAAGTAAATTTCCTTCGGGAAGTTTCTTACTATATATATTAGTATTTAGGCTAAATACTAATATATATATTATTTTATAGTACACAGGAGATAGCAGTGAAAAGAGTTGTAGTAACGGGTTTGGGAATGATAAACGCTCTAGGATTAGACAAAGAAAGTGCATTTTCTGCGATTATAGATGGTAAATGTGGTATTAGAACCATAGAAAGTTTTGATACAGAAGGGCAATCTGTGACTATTGCAGGGGAAATTCCTGATTTTGATGTCTCTGAAGTTTTAGATAGAAAAGAAGCTAAAAAAGCCGATAGATTTATTCAATTAGGACTTAAAGCTGCTGATGAAGCGATTAAAGATGCGAATTTACCTGAAGATGTAGATATGGAAAGATTTGGTATTGCTTCTGCTTCTGGTATTGGTGGTTTACCAAATATTGAAAAAAATTCTGTAGTATGTAAAAATAGAAGCCCTAGAAAGATTTCTCCATTTTTTATTCCTTCTTCACTTGTAAATATGCTTGGTGGATTTATTTCTATTTATCAAGGCATGAAAGGACCAAACTTATCGTCTGTTACTGCTTGTGCTGCTGGGACTCACGCGATTGGGGAGGCTACGAAGTCTATTATGGTTGGGACTGCTGATAAGATGTTGGTCATTGGTGCTGAATCTGCGATTTGTCCTGTGGGCATTGGTGGATTTGCTGCGATGAAAGCTTTATCTACGCGTAATGATGATCCACAAACTGCGTCTCGTCCTTTTGATGTAGGGCGTGATGGATTTGTAATGGGTGAGGGTGCTGGAGCATTGGTCTTGGAGAGTTATGATGATGCGATAGCTCGTGGAGCTAGAATTTATGGTGAAATTCTTGGATTTGGTGAAAGTGGGGATGCAAATCATATCACGACACCAACACAAGATGGTCCTCTTCGTGCGATGAAGGGTGCATTTAAGATGGCAGGAGAGCCTAAGATTGACTATGTCAATGCACATGGAACTTCTACACCAGTGAATGATAAAAATGAAACTTCTGCTTTAAAAGAACTTTTTGGAGGCAAAGAAAATTGTCCTCCTGTGAGTTCTATTAAAGGACAAATCGGTCATTGTCTTGGAGCTGCTGGGGCGATTGAAGCTGTAGTTTGTTTGATGGCGATGAGAGATGGTGTACTTCCTCCTACAATTAATGCGAAGAATGCTGATGAAAATTGTGATTTAGATTATATTAACACTGGGGCTAGAACAGCCGATATAAATATTACGATGTCTAACTCCTTTGGATTTGGTGGGACAAATGGCGTAGTGATTTTTAAAAAAATATAAGGATTTGATAGATGGCAACTTATTTAGATTTTGAAAATAAAATTGAAAAGATACAAGAAGATATCGTATCTGCCCATGCCATTGCAAATATGAATGAAGTTGAAAGGCTTCAAAAAGATTTAGAAAAAGAAGTGAATAAAACTTTTGGTTCTCTCTCCGATTTTCAAAAACTCCAAGTGGCAAGACACCCCGATAGACCTTATTCTTTGGATTATATTCGTTCACTTATGGACAATGCTTATGAAATTCATGGAGACAGGGCTTTTCGTGATGACCCTGCCATTTTGTGTTATATTGGCTGGATAGAGGGTCAAAAGACCATGCTTATTGGTGAGCAAAAAGGGCGTGGAGTCAAGAATAAAATCAAAAGAAATTTTGGTATGCCAAATCCTGAAGGCTATAGAAAAGCCCTTAGAGCTGTGCGTATGGCTGAAAAATTTAATATTCCTGTGCTTATGCTTATTGACACCCCAGGGGCTTACCCAGGTTTGGGAGCAGAAGAAAGAGGGCAGAGTGAAGCCATTGCCAAAAACCTTTTTGAATTTGTGTCTATTAAAGTACCTCTTATCTCTATTGTTATTGGAGAAGGTGGGTCTGGTGGTGCTTTGGCCATTGGTGTGGCTGATAAACTTGCGATGATGCGTTATTCTGTGTTTGCTGTGATTTCTCCTGAGGGATGTTCTGCGATTTTGTGGAATGACCCCTCTAAAGTAGAAGCAGCGACAAAAGCCCTCAAAATTACCCCTGATGATTTATTATCTCATGGTTTGATTAATGATATTATAGATGAACCTCTTATTGGTGCACATCGTGACAAACAAACAGCGTCAGATGTACTAAAAAATTATTTTTTAAAAAGTATTAAAGAATTAAAAGCATTGAGCGTAGAAGATATGCTTGAAAAACGCTACGAAAGACTCACAGCTGTGGGTGCATATTCGGAGTCATAAATGATTCATGAAATCGCAGAGACTATTGTCTCATATATCGGAGATATGGGCTATTTAGGGATTTTTCTTTTGATGTTTATTGAGAGTACCTTTTTTCCTTTTCCTAGTGAAATAGTCATGATACCTGCTGGATATTTAGCCTATCAAGGTGAAATGAATATTTATATGGTGATATTTATGGGCATTTTAGGCTCTATTTTGGGGGCTTTACTCAATTATTATCTTGCTATGACTTTTGGTAGAGGTTTTATTCTTCGTTATGGTAAATACTTTTTTATCAAAGAAGAAACCTTAGACAAGCTAGAAGCTTTCTTTACAAAGCATGGAGAAATCTCTACATTCACAGGACGACTTATCCCAGGTATTCGCCAACTCATTTCTTTACCTGCTGGACTTGCCAAAATGAATATTGCAAAATTTTCATTTTTCACAGGTTTAGGTGCAGGAATTTGGGTACTTGTTTTGGTACTTTTGGGATATTTCGTCGGTGCAAATGAAGCGTTAATTTCTCAATATCTCAAATCTGCTACACTCATTGCACTTTCTTCTGTACTTTTTGTCATCATCTTTTATGTACTACGCCATAAAAAGCGAGATAAAAATAAAGCGTAGTTTAGAAAAGCCATTAACTTTTTACTCATAAACTTATGTTATGCTTGTTCATCACTTAAAGGAGACAAGCATGATAACCTTTACAAAGCACGGCACACGAAGAATGAATCAACGAGGTGTGACCAAAGAGATGATTGAATTGACCATTGAATATGGTAAATATATCCAAGATAAAATTATCTTAAGAGCCAGAGAGATTAGAAAGCTCATTCCTAAAGTCTCACAAGATATAAAAAATAAACTTTTAAAATTGCTTGATAAAGGTGGTTTAGTTGTGGTTTTGAGCGATGACTGTGCTGTGATTACTGTATATCGTCGAACTTCGGCTTTTAAGGGGTATTAATTTATGGCATCAAACAAAATATTTGAAATACTTCTTCTTCCTATTGCCCTTCTTGCTCTTAATAGTTGTATATCCTCTAATTCAATTGACCAAGGAGAAGAGGCTGTTTTAATTTATCAACCTTGGTTTATTGGTCATGGTGGTGTAGATAAAACACCGATTAAAACGGGGCAAGTGTGGACAGTCTTCTCTACTAAAGTAGTGAATGTAAATTTAAAACCCTATTTAATAGATGAGAAATTTGATGATTTAATTACTTTTGATAATAACCCCGTAGATTTTAAATTTCATTTTATTTTTAAAAATATGGCAGGTAAAACACCTATTCTTGTTGAAAATTTTGGAACAGGTAATAATGGTCGTGATTGGTATTTTAATAATCTCAGAGAAGCTGTCAGAAATATGGCAAGAGATTTTACCAAGACTAAAAGAGTGTTTGAAATGACGACAAATAAGAATACTATTGATAAGATGCAAATGATTCTAAGTAAAGAAGTGGAGACGCTTTTAAAAGAAAGAAAAATTCCTGTAGAACTTATTAGAGTAACTGTTGGTAAAGTCTATCCACCTCAAAAAGTAATAGATGCAACGATTGCCACAGCTGTACAAAAACAAAATGTAAAAACCCAACAAGAAAGAGTTAAAGCAGAACAAGCAAGAAAAGAAGCAGAAATTGCTTCTGCTGATGCTGATAAAGCCTATGCTGATAAATTTGGTATGTCAGCTACACAATTTTTAAGATTAAGGTCTTTAGAAAATCAGAGAGTAGCCATTGATGGAGCAAGTTCTGGAAATATAAAACTAAATTTAATTATAGGTGGAGATGTTAAACCTATGTTAAATATTTCAGACCGTTAATAGAGGGTCTCCTCTATTTTTCACAAAACCCAACTCATATACTTCTTCTTCTTAATCTTCACTCTTTTAAGAGCATTTAGCACTTTATCCGTCACAGTATGATGTAAAGCCACATAAGACTTACTTTCCGTAATATTAATCTTCCCAATATGTTTTGGGTCAATTTTGATTTCTTTACATAAAGTACCTAGAATATCTCCTGCACGAAGTTTGGTTTTTTTGCCACCGTGAAGACAGAGGGTGTCATAATCAGAGGTCATGAAAAATTTATTATCTATTCTTAGGTTTTTGATTTCTTGTTTTTTTGCTTTATTAAATATATAGGCACATTTTTCTTTGTCTTTGATGGAGACTAGAGAGATGGCTTTTCCTACGGCATCGGCTCGACCTGTGCGTCCTATACGGTGGGTATAGACTTCTTCATCAAAAGGTAAATCATAGTTGATGACGAGTGCAATATCTTTGACATCTAAGCCTCTTGAAGCCACATCTGTTGCGACTAGAATACGCTTAGAGCCATTGGAGAATGCAATGAGTGATTCGTTTCTATCTCTTTGTTCTAAGTCTCCATGAATATCTATGGTGGCATGACCAAGTTTGAGAAGTTTTGCTGTAATAGCGATGACTTCTACTTTGGTATTTGCAAAAAGTAGCAAAGATTCGGGTTTATGGGCTTGAATGAGGGAAGTCAGTGTCTTAAACTTATCCGTACTTTCATAATAGCTTTCTTCTATTTTGGTTTCTTCTTGTACAGTATCTACTTTAATGCTAATGGCTTGATTGAGAAGGTCTTTGGCTAATTTTTCTATATTACTTGGAAAAGTAGCAGAAAAAAGTAGGGTTTGTTTTCCTCTTGGCATATTGGATGCAATTTTTACAATTTCATCATAAAATCCCATATCTAGCATACGGTCGGCTTCATCTAATACCAATGTTTTGATAGAATCAAGTACTAGCGTTTCTTTGGCAAGATGGTCTTGAATTCGCCCAGGTGTCCCAATGAGAATATGTGCTCCTTTGGCAAGAGAATCGGATTGATTACGCAAAGGCACTCCACCATAAAGTGTAAGAATTTTGAGATTGGCTTTGTATCCTGCGACTTGTCTGAGTGCTACGGCGATTTGGTCGGCGAGTTCTCTTGTGGGTGTGATGATAATACTTTGAGGTTTGAGAGAGTTGGTATTACACCGTGTGACACAAGGCAAACCAAATGCCAAAGTTTTACCAGAACCTGTTTTAGATTGAGCCAAAATATCACGATTTTCCAAAATGGGAGGAATAGCTTGTGCTTGAATATTGGTCATAGTTGTGAAGTTGAGCTTATCAAGTATGTCTAAGAGAGCAGGGGGGAAATCTTCTATGCTATTAAATTTTAACATGTTAATTTTTTCATAGTCAAGAGTGTAAGTGTGAGGAGTTTCATCATTTTCCCTATAAATTTTTATTTATTATAGGGAAAGAAGTTTAAGAGTGGGGCTTAGGCTTTAGATTTTCTATAGTCCATAATTATCTTATACGCTTCATCTTTAAGAAGAAGTTTCTCTTTTTTAAGGTTTTCAAGTTCAACATCACCCATTGGTGTATCGCCATTTTCTGCATGTTCAATTTGATTGTCAAGGTCATTGTGCTTTTCAAATATTCTTGCAAAGTGTGCATTTTCTTGTTTAAGGTCGTGTATTTCATCTCTGTATTCGTGTAACATAGTGCTTCCTAATAATTTGATGTGGAATTATAGCACTTTTATGATTGTAAGAGATTGAGTCATGTCAAATTTATCGCGTAGGGTCGGTTTACCGACCATAAAATAAGCATTTATCTCAGTTTGTGGTTGATAAATCGACCCTACAGAATTCAAATTTTCCTTAATTCATTGGCATTGGTCTTATGCCTACTCTTGAATTAAAGAGAGTATTTTTAATATTTCAAGTTTGAGGGTAGGCATCAAACCTACCTCTACAGATGCTTTAAAGTTTTATTTTAAGTCCTATACTCAGCATTAATCTTCACATACTCATAGCTCAAATCACAGCCATAAGAAGTGTAAGAGGCATCGCCTAAACCAATGTCGCAAGTGACTTTAAAGCTATCTTGTCTCATGATACTATAGGCTTTGTCTTCTCGTGTTTTGTCTAGTTCTCTAAATGTATTGGAATAAATGAGTAAATCATCATAATGAATGCTAAGCTTCTCTTCATCACAAGCAATACCAGATGCTCCGATGGTTGAAGCGATACGACCCCAATTTGGGTCTTCTCCAAAGAGAGCCGTTTTTACTAACAGTGAATTACTCAACGCTCGTGAGGCTTTTTGTGCATCTTCTAGAGTTTTTGCCCCTTTGACTTCAAATTCTATGAGCTTATTTGCTCCTTCTCCATCTTTGAGTATGAGCATGGCGAGTGCAAACATGATTTTATTAAGGGCTTTAGCAAAGGCTTCTTTGTTGTAGATTTTGGATTGTTTATTAGAAAGTAACATTACCGTGTCATTCGTAGAAGTATCGCCATCAACGGAGATACGGTTAAAGGATTGTTCTGTAGCATCATTTAATAGGCTATCTAAGTCATCTTTTGGTACATCAGCATCGGTAATCACAAAACAAAGCATCGTTGCCATCGCAGGGTTTATCATTCCTGCACCTTTACAAATGGCTGAGATATTAAAAGATGTGCCGTCTTCTAGTTCTACTTTATAAGCGAGTTCTTTTTTGAAGCTATCTGTAGTCATAATGGCAGAAGCTGTTTCATGGGAGTTTTTACTTTCAAAATTAAAAATATCAAAAGCAGAAGTGATTTTATCTACTGGCAAACGATAGCCAATGACACCAGTAGAAGACATCACAGGATTAAGGACTTTTTGTTTTTTTGCTAGTGAAGCCATGATTTTCTCTATGTCTTCAACACCTTTTTTACCAGTCATTGCATTGGCATTTTTGGCATTGATGAGAACAAAATCGCTTTGAAAGCCTTTGGGATAGTTTTTGTAATGGACAATAGGCGAAGCTTGAAAAGTATTAGAAGTAAAGACCGAGGCAATATCACAAGGAGAGCTTGAACGGATAAATGCCACATCGCCATCTTCTGAATTTTGACGCATTCCGACATTCGTCGCACCACAAGTAAAGCCTTGGACATTTTCAAGTCCATTTTTTAGTTCTATGATTTTAGACATATTTTAATTCCTCTGGTTTTTCTTTTTTTCGTATAATTTTTTTGGCTTTTCTAATACCTTCACCTGTACCAATAAGTAAAAGCTTGGATTCTGGCATGATAATCGTATCACCCTTTGGCATAGGGATAAACTTTCCGTCTTTTTGACGAATACCTATAATCGTGACATTGGCAATATCTCTAAACCGTGCTACTTTTATTTTTTTGAGTACTAGCCATGAAGTCTTAGAGACTTTGGCTTCTTCCATATCTAAAGGCGTGTCTTTTTTATAGAGAAACTCTTGAAGGAGATTTTCCATATCAGGTCTAGCTGCCATGGCATTAATGCGTTCAGCCATGAGCTTGGTTGCCGTGACGACTCTATCAGCACCAAGTTTGAGGAGTTTTTGGTCATCTTCATTGCTTTTGGCATTGGCGATGATGAGGTATTTTCTTACCCGTCCGATTTCTTTTTGATACAATCTTGCAGAAGCAATAGTGGCAATATTATCAGCCACATTGTCAGCCAAAGTAATCACACCCTTGGCAGAAGAAAGATGAGATTTCAAAATCCCTTCTTCTGTATGGGCTTCTGCCATGACAAAATAGGGATAACGGTATTTCTTGGCAATCTCTTCCATGTCTTCTCTTGGGTCAACAACGACGAAAGGAATATGGTTTTGTCTCAGTTGTTTGGTGACTTGTATGGTAAATTCATTGTGATAACAAACCACAAAGTGATGTTTAAGTCTTGCGATTTCGTAAAGCATTTTACGCTCCTTGACAGTTTTTTGGAAGTCACCTTTTTTGACGACTTCAGCAATAATACCCACAGCAATAGAAAAGACCACAAAGCCAAAGATAATCAGCGTAATGGTAAAAATACGCCCAATATCTGATAATGGGCGTTGTTCTCCAAAACCAACTGTGGTAAAGGTAATCCCTGTTTGATAAATGGCATCCATAAGGGGATAATTTTCGATGAACATATATCCCATTGTGCCTAAAAGCATAATCAGTACAGTGAGTATCATAGGGAGTCTAAAAGAGGCTAAATGTCCGTAATATTCGTCATTTAAAGTAATATGTGGTGTGGGTGAGTCTCTCCAACCGAGAAACTTTGTGAATTTATTTTTGGCTTTCATGATAAGAGAGTATAGCTTCTCTTATCTTAAAATCTACTCAGCTCTTGATTAAAATCGCAATAATCGCAAAATTATTGTTATGACTAAGGTTCAAGCTACCTTTTTAATTTTTTGTTTGAAAAGTTCTATTAAACCCCATATACGCTTAGATTTCGCTTTATATGGTACAAAAATACATTCAAACAGATAGATCTTACCGTTTTTTATATTTTATATTGTTTAAATATGTATACTTTTACAATAAAATAGAGCTATTTCTTTGCGTTATTTGTGTTGATTTTAAACTGTAGCAGTAGCTTCTGCAGCTTTTTTCTTCATTGTTCTAAGTGTTGATGCTGCTACTTTTACTCTTTTTGTTGTTCCGTCTTCAAGTGTGATTTTCACTGAGCGTAAATTGGGAAGTTGTCTTCTCTTTGTTTTGTTGTTTGCGTGAGAAACATTGTTTCCTGTAAGTGGGCCTTTGCCTGTAATTGCACATCTTCTTGCCATGCTAGTTCCTTTTTTAACTAATCTTAAATGATTAATATTTTGGTGGAATTATAGACTATAAACACCTAAAATTTGCTTAAGTTAAAAAGCATACACGAACCACAGTTTAAGTAGGCTATAATTATTTTACTTTTTTAAATGAGGATGTAATTATGTTGGTAGCCCCTAGTGTACTTTCGGCAGATTTTGGTAACTTGGCAAGAGATGTAAAAGCTATCTGTGATGGAGGCTGTGACTTTGTCCATGTAGATGTTATGGACGGTCATTTTGTCCCCAATCTTACCATTGGACCAGTGGTTGTATCAGCGATAGCAAAGGTAGCCACAAAGCCTTTGGATATTCATCTTATGGTAGAGAACAATAGCTTTTTTGTAGAACTTTTTGCCCCTTTAAAGCCAGAATTTATTTCTTTTCATATAGAAGAAGAGAAACATCCTCATAGACTTATTCAAAAAATTCGTTCTTTAGGCATTCGTCCTGCGATTACTCTCAATCCTCATACACCTCCTGAAGCCATAGAATTTTTACTTGCAGATGTGGATATGGTTTTGCTTATGTCTGTAAACCCTGGTTTTGGTGGACAAAAATTTATCTCCAATGTACTTGAACGCACAAAGCGTTTGAAAACTTTAATCAACAAAATAAATCCTACTTGTATGATAGAAGTAGATGGTGGGGTAAACGACCAAAATATTCATGATTTGAAAGAAGCAGGGGTAGATATGGTCGTGGCAGGGTCCTTTGTCTATAAACATCCCAAAGGTATTGATGAAGCTATTTGGGCGTTAAAAAAGGATAAGTATGAGAGTTAAAATCTGTGGTATTACCAATCTTAAAGATGCTTTAGATGCCGTTGAAGCAGGAGCAGATGCTTTAGGTTTTGTATTTTATCCCAAATCTCCAAGATATATTACCCCAGCATCAGCCAAACGCATTATAGATAAATTGCCACCTTTTGTAGAGAGAGTGGGGCTTTTTGTGAATGAAGGTATAGAGACCATTGATACAGTTTGTAAATATTGTGATATTTCTCGCGCCCAAATACATTTTGAAGTCGATGAAGAATCTTTAGATGCCATTGGCTTACAAACTTTACCCGTAGTTCGTGCAAAATGTGCAGAAGATGTGTTAAAATTTAACAGGCGTTACCGTTTGGTAGATGCCTATACCGAAGCCTATGGTGGACAAGGAAAGCGTTTGAACCTTGAATGGTTTAAGGGCAAAGATTGTTCCAAAATTATTCTTGCTGGGGGGCTGAATGCTCAAAATATTACAGAAGTAAAAGCGTTTGGATTCTATGGTGTCGATGTAAGTTCGGGTGTAGAATCTATCAGAGGGAAAAAAGACCCCAAAAAAGTAAAACAGTTTATCGCCAATGCAAAAAGTCTTTGAGGCTCTCACGGAAGCATTTCGTGTCTATGAGGGAGTGCTAAACGCCAAACAATATATTAGTATCATAGACGAGCATTCAAGCTTTTTGGAAGACAGCGATATGATTCTCATCTTACTCCAAGCCTCAGGTTATCCCATTATTCAAGAAGACGAAGATAAATATATTCTTGAAACTTATTTTACTTGCCATAGGCAACAGCGTTATTGTGTTATAGACATAGAAACCAATGGTTCAAAACCTAATACTTCACAAGTGATAGAAATTGGTGCATTGATGTGGCAAAATGGTAAAATCCTTGCTTCTTACGAGACTTTTGTTGAATGTGTTTTTCTTCCAGATTATATCAGTAAAATCACAGGAATCACACACGCAGACCTTGTAGATGCTCCTTCAAGAAAAGAAGCCCTCATAGGATTAAGACATTTCATGGGTGATGCTATTTTTGTCGCCCATAATGTCAAATTTGACTATGGTTTTCTCAACGCTTCTTTTGAACGCTTCGGCTTAGGAAATATAGGAAACCCAAAACTCTGTACCATAGAACTAGCCCAACGCACTTTCGAGAGTGAACGCTATGGCTTGGCATATTTGATAGAATTTTTAGAAATAGAAACAGCCACACATCATCGTGCTTATAGCGATGCTTTGTGTGCGTCTAAAGTCATGGAAAAATCTTTGGAGACGATTCCTACTTATGTGAGTACAGCTGACGAACTGTTGAGGTTTGCTGTGTCTAGTCGGAAAGAGAGACGGTTGAAGAAGGAAGATTAAGCGTCTTGGGAAGTCCCCAAAATATGATGCAAAAAAAGTATCTGTGAAAAAATAGGTGCAAAAAGGTTAAGTAATGGAATATAGTTGAATAGTGAGGCTATCATGGCTAGGACTCTTGTTTTTTTGCCTTTTCGTTTGAGCGTATTTTTATCTGTGATGAAGAGAGTGCCTACATCGTATAGTGTGGGTTCTCGTAGGAGGATAGACCATAAATAAAGTAGAAAAACTTGTCCTAAAATAGGAATGAAAATGAGATAAAAGAATAACATAAATAATAATAAAAATATTGCTGAGGCTTTGAGAGTGAGTATTAAGCTTTTAGTGATACTTGGTGTAGCGACGACTGGGATAATGGGATAGTGCTTTTTGGCAAGTTTGATGAGTAGGGCTTCACTAAATAAAGAAGTAAAAATACCGACCATGACGGTAAAGAGTACATAACCTACAGCAAATGTAATGACATCAGCTCCTGAGGTTTGTAGCCATTCCCAAGGTATCCAACCTAAATAAGAGACAATAAAAGAAGAAATCCCTTCCCAAGTATACCAAATGAATAGACCAGCTGTGAATGCTGAAAGTAATCCTATGATGAGTACAAAAAGCAGTACTTCTTTAGAAAATATATCTTCAAAGCTTTTTTGAAAGACTATGGACATTTAGAGATACTCATTTTTAAAATCTACATAACGAGAAGCAGAAGCATAAAGCTCTTCTACTTCTTCGTCTGTGAGTTCTCTAATACGCTTGGCAGGGCTTCCCATGATAAGGCTTCTTGGAGGAAAGACTTTGTTTTTGGTGACCAGTGATGATGCACCTACGATAGATTCTTTGCCAATGACAGCACCATCGAGAATCGTAGCAGACATACCAATCAGACAAGCATCTTCAATCGTACAACCATGAAGCATTACCCTATGACCGACTGTGACATCATTGCCAATAATCGTAGGGTTTCCATCGCTCATATCGGCTTTTTTGTGATGGGTAACATGAATCATGCTGAGGTCTTGAATATTGCTACGGTCGCCAATACTAATATAATGCACATCGCCACGCACCACACAGCCAAACCATACAGCAGAGTCTTCGCCCATTGTGGTGCGTCCGATGACGGATGAGCCTTCTGCTATCCATGCATTTTTTCCAATTTTTGGTGTGTATTCTTTAAATTTTAATAACATTTTTTGCCTTTTTTATCAATATGTATTTTATGATTCTTTGAGTATTTTATTTGCCAAACGGCTTAAATACGCAGGGGTTTCTTTTTTGGTTTTATTATGGATTTTACTCACATAGTTTTCCAAGATAGAATGATTATCCACTTTTTTGTCTAGTGCCAATACTTTGCTATAGTTTCCGTCTGAGTCCAATTCCCATCTTAGGGTATTGTCTGAGAGTTGTAAAGTTAAAATCTGTTCAATCTTTAAACTTAAACTCTCTTCTAATATCGGAGTCATGAGTTCTATTCTACGCACAAGGTTTCTTGGCATGAGGTCTGCTGAAGAGATATAACATTGGTACTTATTGTGTTTGAAGTAATAAATTCTTGCGTGTTCCAAATATTTTCCAATCACAGAAGAGACGGTAATATTGTCACTAATCCCTGCTACTTTTGGTTTGAGACAGCAAATTCCTCGGATGATGAGGTCAATTTTACAGTTTTTTTGAGAGGCTTTATAAAGGGCTTTTATGACATCTGTATCGACTAAAGAATTGGCTTTGAGAATAATATGCCCTTCTTCGCCATGAGAAGATTCTTTTTCTATGAATTTAATGAGTTTGGGTTTGATTTGCTTGGGCGACATAAAGAGTGTATCAAGCTTGGTGTAAGTAGAAAATCCTGTGAGGAAATGAAAAAAGTGCGTAGCATCTGTACTGAAAATGTCTTTAGAAGTAAAATAAGACATATCTGTATAGATTTTGGCTGTTCCTGCATTGTAGTTTCCAGTGGCGAGGTGTACATAGCTTTTGAGTTTGTTGGATTTTCGTTTGATGACTTGTGCGATTTTGGCATGGACTTTTAGCCCAGGGATTCCATACACCACATGGACTCCTGCTTCTTCTAATGCTTTTGCCCAACGCAGATTATTTTCTTCGTCAAATCGTGCTTTGAGTTCTACCAAAACCATAACTTGTTTGCCATCTTGTACGGCATCTATGAGGGCTTTTACAATAGGAGATTTTTGTCCTGCACGGTATAGTGTCATTCTAATGGCTAAAGTATCAGGGTCAGTAGAAGCTTTTTTGATAAACTGTATCACAGGCTCAAAACTATCAAAAGGATGATACAAAAGTACATCTTGTTTGTCTATGGCATCAAAAATATTTTCATTGTCAAGAGGTGCTAAGGTTTTGGGCGTGAAAGTGGGAAGCACCAAATGAGCCAAGGCTTTATCGCCTACAATTTGCCAAAGACTGCCTAAATGAAGAGGCACACTTTTGAAAGAATAAATATCTTCGGCATCAAGGTTGAGGTGGGAAAGTAGAAATTGAATGAGTTGAGTATCTGCACCTGAGAGTAGTTCTAGGCGAACAAGAGAGCCTTTGTTTCTTAGGCGAAGCCCTTCTTGCAAAATCTCCAAGAAATCGTCTGCCTCTTCTTCTTCTATTTCTATATCGGCATTTCTTGTGACCCTAAAAGGTGTAGACGCAATTTTGCTAAAGCCAGGGAAAAGTTCGGATGCAAAATGTTCTACTACAGATTCAATAGGCACAAAAGTATCGCCAAGATGCAAAAATCTAGGCAAAATACGAGGAATACGAATCAGACCATGTTTGATATTTTTGGAATCATCTGTGAGCGTCATAGCGAGACCAAAGCTAAGATTATTCAGTCTTGGAAAAGGGTGCGTAGCATCTACGGCAATAGGAATAATGACAGGATATATTTCATTAAAAAACATTTCTTTGAGTGTCTGTTGTTCTTTTTTATTTAGTGCCTCATAAGGTCTAATATGTACAGAATTTTCATGAAGTGTTGAGATAATATCTGTATAACATGATTCTAAAATATGATGTTCTTTATGCAAATAGGCATGAATCTGTTCTAATTGTTCTTTGGGAGTGAGTTTATCCGCTGCTATTTCTTGTATTCCTGCTTTGTAGAGTGTTTTGAGTCCTGCTACACGAATCATATAAAACTCATCCAAGTTTGTACCATAAATTGCCAAGAACTTTAGGCGTTCTAAAGGAGGTAAAGTGCTATCAAGTGCTTGAGCGAGTACGCGTGAATTAAATTGAAGCCATGAGAGTTCACGGTTAAAATACAAAGTGGAAGAGTTTAAATCATAAGTCATAGTCATACCTTGGGTGCGTAGAAAAGTGTTGGCGTATTATAGCCAAAAGTGTTTAGAGTTTTTTCACTTTACTTATCTCATCGCGTAATCGTATTGCCTCTTCAAAATCCAAGGTCTTAGACGCAAGAAGCATCTTGGCTTTGAGTTCTTTCATCAGTGCTTGTCGTTCTGATTTTGGCATTTTGTCGAGTTTACTTTGCTTATTATACAGTTCGCCATTATCTTCCACTTTGAGGTCTTTATCCAAATTACGCAAAGTTGTACGGGGTGTAATACCATGCTTTTTATTATACGCCATTTGTTTTTTGCGTCTTTCTTGCGTGGTATCAATCGTAAATGCCATTGAGTCTGTAATCTTCTTTGCATACATTAATACCCGTCCATTGGCATTTCTCGCCGCCCGACCAGAAGTTTGTATGAGTGCCGTCTTAGAACGCAAGAAGCCTTCTTTGTCTGCATCTAAAATCGCCACGAGACTCACTTCTGGCAAATCAAGCCCTTCTCGCAGAAGATTAATACCAATAAGTATATCAAAATCCCCCAAACGCAAAGCACGAATGGTTTGATTGCGTTCTATGGCATCCATATCAGAATGCATGTGCCTACATTTGAGTCCTAAATCATTGTAATAATTGCTCAGTTCTTCTGCCATTTTTTTGGTAAGTACGGTAATCAGTACGCGTTCATTTTTGGCAAGTATAGGCAACATTCTATCATGTAAATTTTCTACTTGATAAGTAGAATCTATGACTTCTATAGGAGGGTCAAGCAATCCTGTGGGTCTTATCACTTGTTCTGCGATGACAGAAGAGAGTTCCATCTCCAGAGGATTGGGCGTGGCTGAGACAAAAAGATAATGAGGGGCTTTGTCTATATATTCATCAAACATCAAAGGACGATTATCCAAAGCAGAAGGCAAACGAAAACCATGATTCACAAGCACTTCTTTACGGCTTCTGTCTCCTGCGTACATACCACGAAACTGTGGCAAAGAGACATGAGATTCATCTACGATAACAAGATAATCATCATGTATGGTTTCAAAATAGTCCATCATAGAATAGGGGGTTTCGCCTTTTGCTTTGCCTGTAAGGTGTCGTGAATAGTTTTCTATGCCTTTACACATTCCCGTGCCTTCAATCATTTCCAAATCAAAGTCTACTCTTTGCTTTAGCCTATGATATTCTGTCATTCTGTCGTGGTCTTGATAATATTCAAGCCTCAAATCAAGTTCTTCTTCTATACTTTTGACAGCAAGGGCGAGTTTTTCTTTATTGACAATAAATTGATTTGAGGCATAAATCGTACTTTCTTGCAAATCTTCATTTTTTTCGTTTGTGAGTGTATGGAAGCTATAAAGGGCTTCTATCTCATCGCCAAAAAATTCAATCCTAATGGCAAACTCTTCTTCATAGGCAGGATAAATATCAATGACTTCTCCGTTGACTCTAAAGTTTCCTCTATCAAAATAGCTATCATTGCGTTTGTAACCCATATCCACAAGACGAAGTAAAAGGTTTTTTTGATTATATTCAACGCCAACTTGAAGCACTTGCACCACAGAACGATAGTCTTCTGGAGAACCCAAACCATAATTGGCAGACACAGAAGCTATGACAATCACATCTTCGTGCATGAGTAAAGAAGCCGTCGTACTCAAACGCAACCTTTCTAACTCTTGATTGATAGAAGAATCCTTTTCTATAAAGAGGTCTTGTCTTGGAAGATAGGCTTCGGGTTGATAATAGTCATAATAAGAGATGAAATATTCTACATGATTATGTGGGAAAAAGCTTTTAAACTCGGAATAGAGCTGGGCTGCGAGGGTTTTGTTGTGTGTCATGATGAGTGTTGGCTTTTGAGTGCGTTCGATGACTTTTGCCATCGTATAAGTCTTGCCCGAACCTGTGACTCCCAAGAGGGTTTGATAGACATTGCCTTTTTCGATAGAAGTACTTAAGGCATGAATGGCTTGTGCTTGGTCGCCTGAGGGTTGATAGGGACTCTTTAGACTAAACTTTGGCATAGAATATTCCTCTATTTTTAAGAATTTTTGCTATTATATCATAGCAAATAAAATTATGGATAAGCACAATGTCTGCATTACAAAAATTACAAGCAAAAATTAAACAGTGGCAAAAAGACCATAAAATACTCTTGGAAGAGAATATACAATTAAAGCAAGAACTTAATCGTATAGGAACAAAAGCAGAGAATAAAAGTAAAGAAGATGATTGTGTTAAACTTCAAGCAAAAATAGATGCACTCACTTTGGAGCTTGAAGAAAAAGATGAAGAAATAGAAAAAATCATTATTCAAGTTGAGTCTATTTTAGAATAAACCTTTACATTATATAACACAAAGGAAAGCATATGAAACATGTAGGACTCACACTAGCAGGTACACGCTATGAAATTAAACTCGCAGACGACTTCGCAGAGTTCGTGATACAAGATTTAGCCTCATCAGGGATAAATTTTAATACTGACAACAAAGCAGAGACTTTACTCAAAGCCTATTTGCATCTAGCCAAACAAGCCTCATCACACGAAGACGAAATAGAACTTCTTATCGATACTTTGGACGGAATGTAAAAAAATGTCATATTTATGTCAATTAATCCTCTCGTTTTATATTACTTTAAGGAATAAAAGACTATAATTTGAATAGGTCAATTACTGAATTGATACTAAAAAGAAACAGGAGTTTATCATGAATAACATGAGACGCGGGTTCACAATGATTGAACTAATATTTGTAATCGTAATTATCGGAATTTTGGCAGCAGTGGCAATCCCTAAAATGGCAGCAACAAGAGATGATGCTGAAAACACTAAGCTTATAGCGAATGTAACAAATTGTATGAAAGATTTTGTATCTACTTATACTGCAACAGGTCAATTGACTGATAGCGAAAAAAGTGATGCTTGTGTAGCTGTTAAGGCTTCTACTGGTGGATCTATTGTAAATAACCAAAATGGTGGAAATGAAGTAAATGTTTCATTAACATTGAAAAATAATAAAAACTATAGCCAATCAGCAACATATAAAGGTAGTGGTATTCAGTAGATAACTATATCTTTCTATAAGAGAGTTTTACTCTCTACTTCCTTCTGACTACATTTTTTATGTAGTCAACTTTAAAACACTTTCCATAAAGAGTATATTATGACAAAAGCATTCACCATGGTTGAGTTAGTATTTGCAATTGTAATTATTGGTATACTTGCTTCAGTCGCCGTACCAAAACTCGCAGCAACAAGAGATGATGCCGAGATAACAAGTGCACGAACAGCAATTTCAGCATTAAGAACAGCTATAGCCACAGAAAGACAAAAAAGAATTTTGCGTGGTGTATTTACAGATATTACAATTACGGAAGCTTTGGCTCTTTTAAGTTATCCGTTAGGAACAGATTGGACTGCACTGCCTACTTCTAATCAATTGCTTTATACAGGTCCTTCTACTAATCAATGTATATTTAAACTACAAGCAAATAGATTAAATATAAATGGTACTTGTGCTGTTATTGGAATGAGTGATTTATAATATATAGAGGAAATCTTTGTATTATTACACGGTTGCATTAGCAAAATCTTCAGCACCTCTACTTACCTATGTTTCGAAAGAAGTGATAGTTATAGGTAGGGTGGTGTGTGTACCTTTCAAAAGCACAGAAAAAAGTGCTATTATTTATGCTAGTACTTTAAAGCCTACATTTAATACAAGTGAAATACTTTCTTTAAGCAATACTTATTATAATCCTCTTCAAATAGAAATAGCAAGTTTTATCTCAAAATATTATTTTTCTTCTTTTTCTGAAGCTATTGGACTTTTTTTACCTTATACTCTATTAGAAGAACATAGTACTCAAAATATTGTACACACAGATATTACTAAACCTATTTTATCTTTTAGTCAAGAAAAAGCCTATACAGAAATTTTAGCAAAAGATAAATCTCTACTCTTTGGTGTCACAGGTTCAGGAAAAACAGAGATTTTTATTTGTTTAATGGCTAAAATGCTTGAAATTGGAAAAACTTCTATTTTTCTCATGCCAGAAATTTCACTTACACCTCAAATGGAAAAACGATTAAAAGTCTATTTTGCTGAGTCTGTAGCAATGTGGCATTCCAAATTGACCAAAAAGAAAAAAGCATCTATTTTAGCAGGGATTGAAGCAGGAGAAATTCGTATTATCGCAGGAGCAAGGTCTGCACTTTTTGTGCCTTTAGCTCATTTAGGGCTTATTATTGTAGATGAAGAACATGATGATTCTTATAAATCCAATACAAGACCTCGTTATCATGCAAGAGATGTGGCTGTGCTTATGGCTAGTAAAATGAAGGCAAAAGTATTATTGGCATCGGCGACACCATCTTTAAGTTCTTATTATAAATATGATGTGATTAGACTTAACAAGCCATATAAGCAGACAAAAAAGACTTATACTTTTATTGAAGGAAAGAATATATCTTCTCAAATCATTTCTTCACTTTCTCGACATTATAAATTAGAGAATCAATCTCTAGTTTTTTTGCCTACGCGTGGAAATTTTAAGTATCTTTATTGTGAACGATGTGGAAAGACACATTTTTGTCCTTATTGTTCTGTAGGTTTGGCTTTGCACCGAAAATTTAAACATTTAAAATGTCATTATTGTAATTTTACAGAGCCTATTATAGATACTTGTACGCATTGTGATTCTAGTCCTTTACAAAGCAATAGAATGGGAACAGTCGAAGCAATAGAAATACTTTCTGAAGCCATTGAAGGTATAGCTATAGAACAATTTGATAAAGACAGTATTTCAACAAATAAAAAACTAAAAGATGCGTTAAAGCGTTTTGATAAAGGAGAAAGTCATCTTCTTTTAGGCACACAAATGCTGAGTAAAGGACATGATTATGCAAATATTACTTTGGCTGTGATTATGGGATTAGATTATATTTTGGGATTAGCAGATTATAGGGCAAGAGAAAAAGCTGTATCTTTACTCTTTCAGATAGCAGGAAGAAGTGGAAGAAGTAAAGAAGCAGAAGTCTTGGTACAAACAGCCGATGCAGATTTTTTTAAAAGTTATTTAAAAGATTATGAACTATTTCTTAAAGATGAACTAAAATTTTTAGAAATGGGAGAATATCCTCCTTTTGTCTCTCTAGCAAGAATTCTTATCGCCCACAAAGATGAAGTCAAAGCCTCAAAAATCACACTTGATACAGTAACAAAATTAAAATTATTTAAAAATATAGAAATAGTCGGTTCAGGAAAAGCTCCTATAGAAAGGGTAGCTAATAAGTTTAGATTTCATATTTTATTGCGTGCAAAAAAACGCATTCCACTTTTGGAAGCTTTACATACTGTAGATTGTAGAGAAATAGAGATAGATTTTGACCCTATAGCATTTTCTTAAGACTAAAATAATATAATAAAATTAGGTCAATTATTGAATTGATACTATAAAAAATCAGGAGTTCATCATGAATAACATGAGAAAAGGCTTTACAATGATAGAATTAATATTCGTTATCGTAATTATAGGAATATTAGCAGCAGTGGCTATACCAAAATTGGCAGCTACTAGGGATGATGCAGAGGAGACTAAGCTTATCGCAGAAGGTAAAATATGTGCAACAAATGTAATCACGGCATATGCAGCAACAGGAGTTATAAATTTATCGAATACAGCCTGTGATAACCCAGAGATTGAGGTCACTGTTCTTGCAAATGGTGTTAATAAGGATAAATTAGAAATTTCATATAGATTAAGTACAGGACGAACTACTAAACTATATGAGTTTAAAGGTTCTAAAATTGTTCTGTAAATTATAAACTATTAAACTATTTTCGATAAGATAGGATATATAGTTTAAAAGGTTTTCCATTGAATGAACGCATCCAAACCAAACAAATTTTCGTAGGAGATGTCGCCGTAGGTGGTGATGCTCCTATTTCTGTGCAGTCTATGACTTATTCTGATACGCATAATGTAGCAGAAACAGTAGCACAAATCAACCGTTTGCATTTTGCAGGGGCCGATATGGTGCGTGTGGCTGTGCCTAATATGGAAGATGCTTTGGCTCTCAAAGCGATTAAAGAACAAATCTCTCTCCCTCTTATTGCTGATATTCATTTTAATTACAAATTGGCTCTTGAAGCATCTAAATGGGTGGATTGTATTCGTTTTAATCCTGGGAATATTGGCGAAAAATCGCGTATCAAAGAGATAGTCAAGGCTTGTCAAGAAAGAAACTTACCCATTCGTATTGGTGTCAATGCTGGAAGTCTTGAAAAAGAGTTTGAAAATAAATATGGAGCAACGGCTGAGGGTATGGTGGCATCGGCTGAATATAATATCAAGTTTTTAGAAGATTTGGGCTTTGATGATATTAAAATCTCTCTCAAAGCTTCTGATGTAGATAGGACGGTAGATGCCTATAGAATGCTAAGACCCAAAAATCATTATCCTTTTCATTTAGGTGTCACAGAAGCAGGGACAATTTTCCATGCTACTGTAAAATCTGCTATTGGTTTAGGCACACTCTTACTCGATGGTATTGGCGATACGATGCGAGTGTCTATCACAGGAGAATTGGAAGAAGAAATCAAAGTAGGAAAAGCTATACTCAAAGATTCTGGACGCGTAAAAGAGGGTCTAAATATTATTTCTTGTCCTACTTGTGGACGCATTGAAGCAGATTTGGTCTCTGCCGTAGCAGAAGTCGAAAAACGCACATCCCATATCAAAACCCCTATGGATGTGTCTGTGATGGGTTGTGTGGTCAATGCCATTGGCGAAGCCAAACACGCAGATGTGGCGATTGCTTATGGCAAAGAAAGTGGTTTGGTCATGCTCAAAGGCGAAATCGTGGCTCGTTTGCCTGAAAATGAACTTGTGGATAGATTTGTCACCGAAGTAGAGAAATTCGCCAAAGAGAATGCTTAATGGAAAACCTTTATAATCTCAATATTGAAAGGGCTGTACTTTCTGCGATTATCTTTGACCCAGAAATTTATGAAGAAATAGCGACAAAATTACAATCTCATGATTTTTATTTTCCTTTTCATCAATATGTATTTACAGCAATGGAAACTTTACATAAAGAAGAAAAGCCTTTAGACGATGAGTTTTTGCGTTCTAAACTTCTACGCATGGATAAATTTGATGAAGTCGCCATGTTAGATTTACTCTCAGCCAATCCAATTACCAATACCCTTGCCTATATCAACGAAATCAAAGCCAAATCCACCAAAAGAGCCTTAGCCACTTTAGCGACAGAAATCAGAAAAGTGACCATAGAAGATGATTTACCTGCCGAAGAAGTGATGAACTTGGTAGAAAAAAAGCTCTATGAGATTACCCAAAATTCTACTTCTGAGGACTTTAGAGGTGCTAAAGAAATTACCGTAGCCATGATGGGAGAAATAGAAAGACTCAAATCCTTGGGCAATTCCAAACTCATCGGTGTAGATACAGGATTTAAAAATCTCAATGACAAAACCTCTGGATTTGGTAAAGGAGATTTGGTCATTATCGCTGCGAGACCTGCGATGGGCAAGTGCGTTGGGAAAGGTACAAAGGTTTTAATGTACTCTGGAACGCTTAAAAAGGTGGAAAATATTGAGGTTGGAGAGTTACTCATGGGAGATGACTCTATGCCACGAAAAGTGCTTTCTTTGGCTCGTGGTAGAGAAGAAATGTATTGGGTAAGACAAAATAAAGGCATTAATTATCGTGTAAATAAATCACATATCCTCTCACTGAAACGCTCACGAAATGATAGTAAACATAAAAATGGGGATATATTAAATATAGAAGTATCTGATTATATTGAGAGAAGTGAAAAGTTTAAGACAAATTATAAAGGCTATAAAGTAGCTGTAGAATTTGAAGAAAAATCTTTAGAAATTGAACCTTACTTTTTGGGTCTTTGGTTGGGCGATGGGAGTAGTTCTTCTGTCAGTATTGCTAGTGAAGATGAAGAAATTATTTCTTATTTAGAATCGTATGCATTTAAATTAGATAAAAAATTACATCGTTATGCTGTAGATGGTAAATGTAGAATATTTTCTATTACGAATATTCAAGAAGAAGGTAAAAAGAAAAATTTACAAGATTCTTTACAGGCTAAATTAAGATTATTAGGAGTGATAAATAATAAACATATTCCTCAACATTATCTTATTAATAGTAGAGAAAATCGTTTAGAACTTTTAGCAGGTTTGTTAGACAGCGATGGATATTATGATGATAAATATCATGTGATGGAAATTATTCAAAAACGAAAAGAACTTGCAGAGCAGATAAAATTCTTAGCTGATTCTCTTGGTTTTAGGGCTTCTTTTGTGAAGAAAAAAGCAACTATAAAGTCAATTGACTATGAATGTGAAGTCTATAGAGTGCGTATTGTAGGGAATTTAGAAGATATTCCTACTAAAATATTAAGAAAACAAGCCAGACCTTTAGCTTCAAAACGCGAACATAAACATACAGGTATAAAAGTTGAATTTGATAAAATAGATGATTATTATGGCTTTGAAATTGATGGAAATAAACTCTTTTTGTTAGAAGATATGACGGTAACACACAATACTTCACTGGTCTTAAACATGGCACTTAAAGCCATAGAAAGAGATGAAGGTGTGGCGTTTTTTTCTTTGGAGATGCCTGCTGAACAGTTGATGTTGAGACTGCTTTCGGCAAAAACTTCTATTCCTTTACAAGCTCTTAGAGTAGGGGATTTGAGAGATGAGCAATGGTCTCAACTTTCTTCTGCGACGCAAGAACTTTCCACAAAGAAGCTTTTTGTAGATGATGGAGGTTATGCGACGATTCATCATGTGCGTTCGAAGTTGCGTAAGCTCAAATCTCAACATCCCGAAATTTCTGTGGCAATGATTGATTATTTACAACTGATGTCAGGAGAAGCCAAAGAAGGACGACAACAAGTAGTGTCTGAAATATCGCGTGGACTGAAACAACTGGCAAGGGAACTTCAAATCCCTATTGTAGCCCTTTCACAGCTCAACCGTGGGGTAGAGAGTCGTGATAATAAGCGTCCTATGCTTTCGGATTTGAGAGAAAGTGGCTCGATTGAACAAGATGCCGATATAGTAATGTTTGTCTATCGTGATGATGTTTATCGTGAGGCGGCTGAAAAAGAGAAAGAGATGAAAGCTAAGGCTAATGGTCAAGAGTATGAAAATAAGTTTCAATCAAAATTAGAAGAAGATACTGAACTTATTTTAGGTAAACATAGAAATGGACCAACTGGAACTGTTAAGTTAATATTTCAGAAACAGTTTACACGCTTTGTTGATGCTCGTTTAGGAGACGAACCTTATGAGACTATTTTTGAAAATACAAATATAGATACACGTGATACAGGAAATATTAATATGCCAGTGATTTGAGAGCTTACAAATGCTAGAAAAACCAAAACTCTTTTTAAATCTAAAACAGTTTTGGTTTTCGATGTTGTTACTTCTTTTTCTTCTTTTTATTCGTCTCTTTTTTATTTATAGTGAGTATAAAGAGTTTAAAGAGAAGCCTTTTTATTTTACAGAAGTAGAGGTTCTTCAAGCTTATCAAAAAATAAAAGCTAAAAAAAAATATACAGTATTAAAACTATATAGTTCTGATTTAAATTTAAACTTTTTTACAACAACGTTTATTAAGCCCCAAAAGATACATCAAAAACTACGTATGAAACTTTTTCCTAATTATAAAATGAAATTTAAAGAGTATTTAGGTACTCCATTTATTAATTCTAAAGTAAATGAGATTTTTTTAGAAGAGAGAAATATTAAAATAGAGCTTTTAGACTTTATAAATCATCAGCATAA
>FPHM01000097.1_pt1 | contig 24910 bp, 29 predicted proteins | sample 1057441 | NCBI WGS metagenome assembly FPHM01 (sample SAMEA4473311, study PRJEB15554) | hydrothermal vent metagenome | biome: marine basaltic hydrothermal vent biome; feature: marine hydrothermal vent; material: water | place: Pacific Ocean | collected 2011-06-14/2011-07-23 | depth 1155 m | reverse complement strand
AATTTTGTTTCCATATCAAAAAAAGTTTCTGATATATTTTGATTATTATTATCTTCAAAACTTTCATAAGTCATATTATCTAAGCTAGGTAAAAACTTTGTTTTATTTAATTTTAGTCTGGGATATAAATTTTCATCTCCATCTACTAAAATACCTACAAATTCTAAAATAGTAGATATTCTTTGGAGTCCATCAATTACTTCCCATTTACCATCACTCATTTGTTGTACAAAAATAGTAGGTATAGGTATTCCGATTAGGATAGATTCTATAAAACGAGATTTTTGTTCTTTTTTCCATCTAAAAAGTCTTTGAAACTCTGGTTGAATTACAATTTCTTTTTCTTTATACATACTTATAATTTCACCGATTGACATTTTCATCTCAGTTGTATGTACTTTTTTTGCGTTATCTCTTATTTCTTCACTTAAACTCATGTTTTCACCTTAATTTTTTATTTAAATATTCATCTATCTCTAACTTAGAACTATTAGCTACAGCAAAAAAGTCTTTAGGATTAAATGTTTTATCTTTAAAAGAATTGCTCTCTTGAATTTGAATTTTTACTTTATTTTTAGGTAAGTTTTCCAAAAAATACATGACTTTATCAAAAATATCATTACTTATGTCTAATCGCATAGTTTTCATATTTTATCCTTTTTAAATAGACTTCTTGCATAACCTAAAATGAAGTCCCATTACATGGTCGTTAATTTCTCCTAAATAGGGGGTTATGCAAGAAGTCTAATATCACAACGACTGCAATTCTTTACGCAAAAGTGCATTAATCAATGTTTGATAAGGCACTTTCTGTTCACTTGCTAATTTTTTAAAATATAAGATAATATCATTGTCTAGTCTTAAGGTTGTAGGTATTTTTTGAGGTTTGTAAAATCTACCTCGTACACCTTCGCTAAAATCATAATCATCTAACATTTTATAGTCATCAAACTTTTCTCTTTCTTTAGTGTTGTTCATAAAAAATCCTTTCTTTTTCATTTGCTTTTCTAGCAGAAATTATTCTAATAATTTCATCACCATTTTCATCAAAAAACATATTTGCTACGACTAATATCTTTGACTCTGTGCTGATACCCAAGGTAATCCATCTTTCTTCAAAATAATCAAACCTATGGTCAAGTTTTGAGATATGCATAGGGTCTAAAAAAACTTCTTTTGCTTCTTCAAAACTTACTTGATGGTTTTTGATATTTAAATCATTTTTTTCGTCGTTCCATTCAAACTTCAAAAAATTCCTTTTCTTAAGTATATCAAAATGTATTTACATTGTCAATGTACTTTGTTGAGAGCCTCTTTCATTCCTCTAAAACTTCTTTCTCACATTTACTATTGATAATTTCGGCAAGAATAGAAGCTCCTATAATTAAACTTCCTCCTAATAATAGGAATGGAGTGATGCTAATACCTTCAAAGTAGTAGGCTTCTAAAACAAAAGTGATAAGAATAGCAATATTAAACATTAAAAAAGCAATAAATCCATCCATTCTACGAAAAGCTTCATAGTTTAAAATTTGTCCTAATCCACTTAATACTCCTGCACCAAGGGTAAAATAAATCTGTTCTGATGTTAGAGTATTGTATGCACTTAAATTAAATATAATAAAAGGAATGATAAGAATAAATACAAAGAAATAAACATATAGATTTAAAAAAATACTTTGATTATCTTGTAAATATTTAACATAACGAATTTGACTAATGACTAAGACGACATCTATAGCCATAATAAGCGTGAGCTAGGACTTTGAGTCCGTTACACCTTTTAGTGCATAGTGCTTGAGTTCCCCCCAAAAGGATTCATGCCACCCATCACACCCATGGCTTGGGACTTTTTGTTGTCTTCTACCATTTTATTGGCATCATTAATGGCAGAGATGAGTAGTAGCTGTAAATAGCTTTTGTCATCCATTACAGCATCATCAATATTCAAATCAATGACTTCCCCCATACCATTTACGGTAACCTCAACCAATCCACCACCTGCTTTGGCTGTAAATTGTACATTTTTGGCTTGTTCTTGTATTTCTTTGGCTTTTTCTTGCATTTGTCCCATCATCTCGGACATTTTATTCATATCTAATCCATCAAACATTATTCTAATCCTTCAAAGCTTTGTGCTATAGTATTATCATCTTCTAGTATCACGATTTTGGGTTTATATGTATCGGCTTCTTCTTCGCTCATACTTGCATAGGCGATAATAATAATTTTATCCCCTTTTTGCACTTTTCTCGCAGCTGCACCATTGAGACAAATATCTCCTTTGCCTCTTTCGCCCAAGATAATATAAGTAGAAAATCTTTCGCCATTGTTAATATTGACAATATCAATTTTTTGACCTACACGCATAGATGAGGCTTCAAGTAAGTTTTGGTCAATGGTAATAGACCCAACATAATTGAGATTAGCATCTGTGACAGTGGCTCTATGGAGTTTAGAGTACAACATCGTAATGTTCATTATAAATCCTATTTTATTGTATGAAATTTTGGCATTATATCAAAAGTATTTAAAAGAAATAACCCTAAAGAAAAAAATAGGGATATTTAAAGCAAACGAGTGAATGCTTATTTAATAAGTGATGCTGGAGAAATGGCTTCGCCCCACATCATGTCAGGGATAACAAACTCGGAAACAACATTGCCACCGATAATATGTTCATCAATAATTCTATCAATTTTTGCTTTTGTAAGATTGACATACATAGTATGGCTTGGTTCAACCAACATCACAGGACCATTGGCACAACGGTTAAGACAACCTGTTTGTATAGGAGTCACTGTGCCGATAATACCTTTTTTCATGAGGCTTTGTGCTAAGTGTTGAAAAAGCTCTTGGGATTCTTTGTCATCGGCTTTGACACAAGAAGGTTTTGGCATTCCTGGAGGTGCTGATTGTTGACATTTGAAGATATAAAAAGCTGGTTGAGGTATTCCTGGCATCATGCGATTGTCCTTAAAAGTTTAATTTTTTGTATTCTACTTGTATTGCCTTAATTGTAGATTATGAAAGATTTGACTACAATGACGGTCAAATACGCTTAAAATAAGGATTTTTCATGAATTGGGGTAGTGTTTTTTATATGTTTTTTACGCTCATGTCTCTCACGACATCGGCAGCATTTTTGTATGAGCATTCTATAGTGGCATTGTTTATTGCTTCTTCTGTAAATGTCATTTCTACGCTTATGAAAATTGGTGTACGAAATATTCTTTCAGCAGAACTTTTGGCAGGTTCATTGGTAGCAGACTTACATCTTATACCTGCATTTTTTGCTTTACAGTTTTATCAAAATCAAAATTTAGCTGTAGGCTTGGTTATTGGTGCTGTGATTGCCAATGTCTATACTATTATTGTCTCTATGATAGAGAGTAGCAAAGAAAAGGTAGATTTCTAGGTGTATAAACATTTTATTTTACGGTTCATAGCCTTTTATCTTCTCAGTTCTCTAGGGGCTTTTGCCTTACCTCAACATATTAACTATCTAATTCAAAAGAGTAAAATTTCTAAAAAAGATATTAGTATTATGATTAAGGAAGTGGGTACAAAAGGTAGAGTTTTGGCTTCTTTGAATGCCCAAAGTACTCGCACCCCTGCGTCGGTGGTCAAAGCCCTTACAACTTATTCGGCTTTAGTCAAACTGGGCTTTAACTACCGTTGGCCTACGAAATTTTATACCACAGGGCATGTAAAAGCAGGAGTCTTGTATGGAGATTTGATTGTCAAAGGTTTTGGTGACCCTTCTTTGAAATCGCGTGATTTGAGCAAGATTGTTGCGTCTATTCGTGCTGAGGGGATTCGAGGGATTCAAGGGAATATTATTATTGACAGAAGTTATTTTGATGTCGGCACTAAAAATAGTTCGTATTTTGACGAAAATCCTTACAGTGCCTATAATGCTATGCCAGATGCCTTGATGTTTAACGAACGCATTAGTACGATTTGTATTCAGCCGAAAAAACAATCAGCCTATAGAAAACATAATGACCGAAGCTATACAGTAATTAACAAACTAAAACATGTGAATAAAGCTTGTAAAGGTCGCTATTCATGGCCAAGAATTAAAATCAATGACAAAACAGAGCGTTCTACGATTACCCTTTCAGGACAAATTTCCAAACGCTGTAAAACACGCAATATTTGTAAAGTCCTTACCAAGCCTTATGAATCTTTTTATTATGATTTGAAAGCCAAGCTAAAAAGTGAAAAAATCAAAGTCTCAGGAAAATTAAAGCTTCAAAAGACACCCACTCATGCTATAGAATTGTTTACACATTATTCAGGGACTTTAGAACAAATTATTTCTAAAACAGCCAAAAAGAGTAATAATTTATATGCAAGACATATTTTGCTTCTTTTGGGTGTAAAAATATATGGTGCACCTGCGACACTTGCCAAAGGGCGTAAAGCCATTAAACATATTCTTGCTTCTCAAAATGCTTTGGCTTCAGGGGTATTAAGACTAGATAATGGTTCGGGGCTTTCTCGTGTGGCGAAACTCAATGCTAGGCATTTATCTCAGATGTATGACACTGCCTATGAGCATTATGGGAAACGATGGATGCAAACACTGTCTATCGCAGGAAAAGACGGCACGATTAGAAGACGCTTTCGTAATTCGGTGATTGCCAATAGAGCATGGATGAAAACAGGGACACTCAAAAATGTCAAAAATATCGGAGGCTATGTCAAAGATACACGAGGGAATATGTATACCGTTGTTGTACTTGTGAATAGCACAAGAGCAAGATATAGAGGGGCAAAACTCCAAAATGAAATTATTAAATGGGTGGTCAAGGGTAAGGCAAAACGGCATACAGGAAAGATTCATAATCCTCTTCCAACGAAATTATTGGAAACAAAATTAGAAATACCACGATTAGAAACACTGAGTTTAAGTAAGGAAAAGGAAAAACCTCAGTCTATTGAAGTGTCTATTGTTTCTAAGATAGAAGGTGAAAAATATTATATACAAGTAGGTTCTTATAAACTCAAACCTAGCCAAAGGTATTTAGCCAAAATAGAGAAATTGGCTTTGCCTTATAAAGTCATAGAGAGTGATATTTATACGGTACTCATAGGTCCTTATGAACAACAATCAAGTGTAGATGCCTTACTTAAAAAGCTAAAAAATACCTTTTATAAGAGTGCCTTTATTCGAAAACTTTAATCAATAGTTTTTATTGCTTCGATAAATAAAATTTAAATTTTATTTATAATTTTTACTATAAATCATAAATTTGATTTACTTTAAAAAAAATATGTGTATTTTCTTTATTGTAATCTATAAAAAAGCTATTAAAAGTTATAATTTATTTATCTTAAATAGATATTACAAAGGATAACAAATGGATATGAATAATATTGATGGTGCATTAGAAGAAATAATGAGTTTAAATGGAGCATTGGCCACATCGTTGGTTGATTGGGAAAGTGGTATGGTATTGGGAATGATGAGTAATGGTAGTTTTAATATTGAACTCGCATCAGCAGGAAATGCAGAAGTGGTAAAAGCCAAAATGGCAACCATGAGAAGCTTGGGACTCTCAAGTGAAATAAAAGATATTATGATTACTCTTACAGACCAAATTCATATTATCCATATTCTCAAAAGTAATCCTGAATTATGTTTATATGTCGCACTTACCTCTGCCCAATCAAATCTTGCATTGGCTAGAAATAGATTAAATACTGTTGCAGCAGGATAATATTCTAGGCTTAGGAGCTGTCTCCTAAGCACTCTCTCTACTTTTCACACTCTCTATAAAACTTTCTAAACTTTCTTCTAATTGACGCTTTTGTGTTTTCTCAATGCCTACAATGGGTGCAATAGAATTGGTAATAAATGTCAGGTTTAATGCTAAAGAATCTTTTCTAATCTGGAAAATCAGTTGTATGGCTTCTTCAAATTTAAAAGTTTGTATTCTTTTTTCTAATACGCCTACAGAATCTCTAAAAGTATGACAAAAAGTATTTAAGAGCTTACTGTAAGACGCTTCATTCTTATATATACGCAGACCCTCTTGCATATTAATCATATTTTCTTCTTTGTCTGTAAGGCTTTCTTTGTTTTTAAGTTTTTGTGAAACACCCATAAAAGTCTTAAATGCTTTATTATAATTATTAATCAGTACTAAAAAAACTTTTTCATAGCGTAAAATATTTTTTTCAATGCTTTGAAGGACTTCAATCACGGCTATAGCTTCTTCACTCTCAGCTTCTGTGATTAAAAGTCTAGACAAAGTCAATGCCTCTTGAAAGTTCCCCACACCGATAAGAGCTTGAAACTCATTAATAGCATCTTCTAAGCGTTCATTAAAGTCTCGCTTCATACTAATAAACTCTAACAATGCCGTATAAAAGTCATTGACATTAATAGGTTTGGCAAGGTGGGCTACCATGCCTACTTCTAGACTTTTCTTTTTGTCTTCTTGTCTGATATTTCCAGAAAATGCTACAATAGGAATATTATCTAAGCGTTTTAGTCTTCTAATAGCCAAAGTCGTCTCATAGCCATTTAAAATAGGCATTTCAATATCCATAAAAATCAAATCAAGGTCTTTGGTATCTTGTGCCAGTTCTATAGCCTTTTGTCCATTATCTGCTGTAATCACTTCTATACCCGTATCTTCAAGCAAAGCCTCAACAACAGATTGATTAATTTTGTTGTCATCTACCAAAAGTATCTTAGAGCCAATGAGGGGTTGCAGACTATTTTTATGCAATTTTTTATCTTTTAGGTCTTCGCTTTCTTCCCCAAATACTTTAAGTAGAGTAGAAACAATTTTTTGTGGATTAAAAGGTTTATCTAAATGGGCATCTATGACTATGCCTTGGCTTAAAGTATCTTCTTTGAGTTCTTGATGTGTATGCATTAATATTATTTTGGCAGTACAGTCTTTGGGAAATAAGTCTAAATTACATTCACTAATGGTTTCTTTGTCCATAAAAATAATATCTAGGTCTTCTTTGTCAACAAGTAAATGAAAATCTTGAAAAAAAGGTGTTTCTATAATGCTGTAAGAAAAATATTCTAATATCCTTTCTAAAGAGGCTTTACTTTTGTTATGTTTATCCACAATAATAACTTTTTTATCTCTGATAGTAGGAGAAGAAAGCGTATAAAGGTCATTGCTTAAGGCTTTGGTTGCAAAAGTAAAGATAAATTGGCTTCCTTCATTGACAATACTGTTCACATGAATCGTCCCTCCCATGAGTTCTACCAATTGTTTCGAAATAGTAAGCCCCAAGCCTGTTCCACCATAATTTCGTGCCGTATCTGTACTGGCTTGGGTAAAAGATTGAAAGAGATTGGCAATTTGTGCAGGACTCAATCCAATACCTGTATCAGATACACAAAATTCCAACAAATCCTCACCCTTATTTTGGGGGAGTAGTTTGGCACTTAAAATAATTTCACCCTCAGAAGTAAATTTTATAGCATTGGTAAGTAAATTGATAAGCACTTGCGATAAACGCAGGGGGTCACCTTGAAGTAAAGCAGGTACAGACGCATCAATTTCAAAAGTCAAATCCAATTTTTTTTCATAGGCTTTAAACGCTACCATAGTAGAAGCATTTTCTAAGACCGTATTAATATTAAATTCAATATTTTCTATCTGTAATTTCCCTGCTTCAATTTTGGAAAAGTCCAAAATATCATTGACAATATTCAAAATAATATTCCCTGAAGTTTGGATTTTATCCACATAATCTTTGTATTTATCTTCTAAGTTTGCCTCAGATAAAATATGGCTTAGACCAATAACAGCATTAATAGGTGTACGAATTTCATGAGAAATACTTGCAAAAAATTCATCTTTAGTCTCTCGTGCATATTGCGTGGATTTAATGCTATCGTCTAATTCACTGACCCTTTGATGTAAAGCATTATATTTAGAAATGGCTAATCTTTTATCATAGAGTTCTTTACTTGCATCAAAAGCCACACGATAAAGTGCCTTAAATTCTAAAGGTTTTTTTAAAGAATAGAGAATATGTAGATACATGAGTATAGAGAGTTGCTCACTAGAATAACTAGGATTAAGTACGACTATCATTTGGGTTTTATTGAGACTGAGTATTTTATGAATAATATCCAAACCATTATCCCAATTATCTTCTACATCTACTATCACAATATCAGGATAAGCATGAGGATTTTGATTATCTACAGTATAGCTTTCTAATCCCTTTGAAACTGTTACTTGGGCAAAAAAGGGTGCTAATGCCTTATAGGTTGCTTGTGATAAGGGTTTTTTGGTTGTCATATATAATAGTCTAAGATGTCCACTGTATTTTAAAACTTTTTCCATATTTTACTCTTCTTCTTTATTGGTTAATTTTTCTAAGGCTATATGCTGTATAGCACTCAACTCGTTGGCTAAACTAGCAATCATACTTTTGGCTAATACCAAATTGGAATAAGAAGGATTAAAGACAAAATATAAACAAAAGCTTGGATACGCTTTGAGTACATAAATAATATGTATTTCTGTATTCAGGACAATAGCAATATCTTCTACTTTAGCATCAAGGTCAAGATTTTTGATAGTTAAAACTTCGGCTTGAAGTATAGAAGATATACCTTTAGATGCTGTAATCATATTAAAGGATTCTTTATGTTTATAGCCTAAAAGTGTATTCTCTTTCCAATTAATAAAAGCAATGGCTTCGCTTTCTTTGAGTACAAATATTTTAGAGAGTTTCTCAGAGAGTAGGCTTTCACTTAGATGAAAAAGGCTCTTTTTTGTATCTTCTTGATTTACATTAAGGAGTATTCTTTTATATAAATTACTTAAATTTTTTAACATATTAAACCTTTATTAAATATTCAAATATATCATCTTTTACTTTATAACTAATTTCTTATGGTATGACTGTAGGCATAGTATTAAAAGAAGACCAAAAAGAAGGCTATATCACTTACGGAAAAGTACAAAAGATACTTACGAATTCTCCTACACACCCTCATGGTATTAAAGTACGCCTAAGCTCAGGCGAAGTGGGTCGCGTCAAAGAATTTGTACGATGAAGCTTCTCATAGATGGCGATGCTTTCCCAAATTTGCTCAAACCCATAGTCTTGCGAAGTATAGAAAGATTAAAACTAGAAAGCAAAGTCGTTGCGAATAAAAAAATCAAAATAGGGGATTCTAAACATATAGAATATATTATCGTCTCCCAAGGAGCTGATGAAGCCGACCATCATATTGTAGCACTCTGTGAAGAAGGAGATTTGGTTATCACAGCTGACATTCCTCTAGCAGACCGAATTATAAGCAAAAATGCCCACGCCATTGACCACAGAGGTGAACTTTATAGCGTTGATAATATCAAGCAATACTTAGCGATGAGAAACCTCATGGAAAGTATCAGAGAAAGTGGAGAGATGACCAAAGGACCAAAAGCCTTTGGTCAAAAAGATGCCCATGCCTTTGCCAATCAATTTAACGCATTTTTGACAAAATATAAGACAAGTTAATCATCACAATAACGCTTCAAAAGACAGGCATAGGCATCAATACGCCTATCACGCAAAAAAGGCCAAATATCGCGTACTTCTTTTGTGCGTTGATGTTCAAGTTCTGCGTAAAGTATTTCTTCTTTTTGAGAAGAGGCTTTTGTGAGTATTTCGCCTTGTGCACCACAAACAAAAGAATTCCCCCAAAAAGAAATACCCTCTAAAACCCCAGAACTATCAGGCTCAAACCCCACACGATTACAAGCAATCACAGGAATAGCATTAGCAATAGCATGAGAGCGTTGAATCGTTATCCAAGCGTCTAATTGTCTCTTTTTTTCTACTTTAGAATCGCTATCAAACCAACCAATCGCTGTAGGATAAATAAGAATTTCAGCCCCTTTGAGTGTCATAATCCTTGAAGCCTCAGGATACCACTGATCCCAACAAATCAATACGCCGAGTTTCCCCACAGAAGTTTGTATAGGCGTAAAACCCAAATCCCCCACAGTAAAATAAAACTTCTCATAAAAAGCAGGGTCATCAGGAATATGCATTTTACGGTATTTCCCTGCTATTTTTCCATCTTTTTCAAAAACTACGGCTGTATTATGATACAGTCCTGCTGTGCGTTTTTCAAAGAGAGAAGTCACTAAGACGACTTTATATTTCTTGGCTATTTTTGACCAAAAGCGTATATCTTTTTTATAATTCTCAGCATAAGCAAAAAACTTCGTATCTTCAGATTGACAAAAATATTCATTTTGATGAAGTTCTTGCAAGACCACAAGTTTTGCACCTTTTTGAGAAGCTTTTGCAATGCATTTGACGGTAGTTTTTATCGTTTCTTTTTTACTCTTAGTATATTTTTGTTGAATGACTGCGATTTTCATTAGTGATGTACCTGCATGGTAGAACAATGCAAACTACCCCCTTGTTCTATAAGCTTTAGACAATTTATAGGAATAATTTCTTTATCCACAAAAAAATCTTTTAATATTTCATGCACGATTTTGTCATTTTTGTCTTTATAAGTGGGATAAAGTACGGCTGTATTCGTAATCAGAAAATTTAAATAAGTCGCAGGAAGTCTTTGCCCTTCTTTATTATAAATCGCTTTTGTCATTGGAAGTACTATTAAATTATAGGCTTTGTCTTCTAAAGTTCTAAAAGCTTTAATCTCTTTTTCCATAGCCAAAAGTGCCTGATAATGTTCATCTTCTACTTCTTCACATTTGAGATAAGCAATGGTATCTTTATCCAAAAACCTAGCCAAAGTATCTATATGACCGTCTGTATCATCTCCTGCTAAATAGCCATGATTGAGCCATAAAACACGCTTTGCACCAAGATAGTCTTCTAGCTTTTTTTCTATGCTTTTTTTATCTAAGCCTCCATTACGCCTACATAAACAAGATGAGGTTGTCAGTATCGTTCCTCGTCCATCACTCTCAATCGCTCCACCTTCCAAAACAAAATCAATACTTTCTAAAGGCGTAGTTCCCATATAGCCTTTTTGATGTAATTTTTGATTTACTGCATTATCCAGTGACGCTTCAAATTTTCCACCCCAAGCATCAAAAGTAAAGTCTAATAATTTTATTTTATTATCTTCTCTCACAGACAAATAGCCATAATCTCTAATCCATGTATCATTCGTAGGGATTTCAATAAACGATAAATTACGCGTAGAACAAAAGAGCGAAGCTGTTTCTATTTTATTCTCACAGAGTATAAACACAGCTTCTCCATAAGCAATCGCCTGAGCCATACGAATAAACACAGAAAGAGCCTCTTTTAAAGTATTTTCATCTGCACTATCATACCAATCTGTATACTTATGAGGGAAAGCCATGAGGATAGAAGATTGTTGTTCCCATTCTGCTGGTATGCTTTTCATCTAAAATAGTAACCAAACATTCAAAAAATAAAGCCCACTTAAATGTATAGACTTCATCAAAGCCACAGCAAAAGTATTGCCTAATTGACAAACCCCACAGCGTTTTCCTTCGTAGAGTGCCATAACAAAGTAAATCCCAATTAAAGAGGCAATACTTAGCATTAAGTAAGTTTCAAAAATTTCTAAAAAAGGACGAAGAGAAGTAAAAAATATCAAAAATAAAGCACCTATTCCCAAGAAGAGTGCATATTTTATACTTAAAAGTATTTTGTCTGAAAAAGGTTCAATAGTACAAGTTTGTATGTCTTGATTACTTTGGGTTTTGATTTTGTATTCAAAGTTTGCTTTTTCTTCTTTGCTCAATCTAATGATAAAAGTTGAACCCATGAGATAATCACATTTTCTTTGTATAAGTACGCCCAACTCATCTTCTGCTGTGAGAAATTGTTGTTTGCCTTGTTCATCATCATACATGACTTTAATGTTTTTTGCTCTTGTGGTTTTGGCTGTAAGGTTGGGATAATAGGCTGTGCTTTCTGTGGGTTGTATTTTTCCTTTTTTGGTAAAAATAACGGGATTCATCATGGCTAAGAATACTTCACCTTTTTTGATGAGAATGACATTCAGAGGAGAAGAAATTTGAAAAGCAGAAAGCCCCTCTAGCCCATTAGCTGTAATCGTATCTTCTAAATCTGTGATGAGTGCTTGAAGGCTCTCATCAAAATGACGCACTGTTCCCCCAAAGTCAAAACCTGTTTGTGTGGGATATTGGGTAATGGTTTTTATCATCCTTAAAGTTTAGTGACTCTTGCCTACAACGATAAGCATTTTTACATTGATGACAGCAAATCTAAAGAGTTGCCAAATCACACAAGTTCTCATTTTTCTTGCAAATTTTCCAGGTATCATAGTGAGGTTAAATTGCTCATTTTTTCCAAAGTTTAGTTCTTCTTGTTTCATAGTGTTTCCTTTAATTTTTATATAAATAGAGCAGGGCTTATTCAGGGATAAGCGTCCAACCTGGCTTGAGTTTGGCTTTGTAGATGAACATGTGGTGTAAGATATGTTTAATCCAATGACCTGCGAGTCCAATTTCACCAAAGGTATGGTTTGTGTCTCTTCCCGTACCTGGATATTTTTCAAAATCAGGTACGACAGGATAGACAGTCATCGCAGCTGCTGAACCACTGAATACGCCTTTTCCTGCTGAAGCCACACACGCTGCACCCATTTCTGCCATAGAAGCTTTTTTGAGTGTTGCTTCTTTGCCTTCTTTAATCAAATCACAAACAGAATGTGCTACAGCTTTTCCGATAATACCTGCTGGCATTCCCGTTCTTGGAGGCGTTGGATTAATCGGTGTGCCATTTGGAGAAGTCATAGGTTTTGAGATGAGGTGAGGAGGGGCAAAAGAAATACCTGCTGCGAAAATATTTTCATAATCAGGCGTTTGGTAAGTCTCAGGCCAATCAGAAGCTTTCCAATTTTCATACGCTCCTGCATCATATTTTGCATCTACTTTCATAAACTTATTAGGTGCAAACATTTGCTCAGAGATATTTTTTCCTGCTTTGTCAAAGGCTTGTAAATCTACACCAGAAAAAGGAGGAATAAGCATAGCAAAATCAAAAGTTTCTTCGTGCATTGTGCCATCGAGGAGTTCATATTCAATCTTTCCGTCTTCTACTTTAGAAGTATGTGCACCAATAATCCATTCTACATCTCTTTCAGCATAAAGAGATTCTGCAAAAAGTTTGGAAGAGACGGCATAGCCTCCAACTTTCATGTGCAATCCACCCATACCAAAGTCACCCAAGAATGCTTCGTTAGAAATCCATTTAATCTCTAGCATCTCTCTAATTCCTGCTTTATTGGCTTCGTGTTCAATATTAAAGATATATTCAAACGCAGCCCCTTGACAAGTACACATTCCATGACCTGTGCCTACAAGAATTTTGAATTTTTCATCAGAACCAGCTTCTTTGGCTGTTTTGGCTTTTGCAAAAAGTGCTTGAAGTTCTGTATTGGCATGTACGGCGTGGTCGGCTGTACAGACAGAAACGGTATGGCTTCCAAGTTCTCCTTGTCCATTGCCTAGACCTTCTGTGGCATCAAAATTGAGTTTTGGTCCTGTGGCATTGACAAGATAATCATAATCAAGGTTTTCTGTTTGTCCTTGGGTATCTGGATTTGTAGATTGAATAACGATATAAGGACTATTATTATCTTGGCTACCTTGGGGGTGAATTTCTGTAGCCAAGGCTTGTTTATAGATTATTCCTGCTTTTTTATAAATAGGTGCTAAAGGAAAGACCACATCTTTTTTACTCATTTGTCCCACACCAACCCAAATATTAGAAGGTATCCAATTCCATTGAGAGTTTGGTGTGACTACCACAACTTCATGTTCTTTTCCTAGCCATTTTCTTGCAAATGTAGCTGTTGTATGTCCTGCGACACCACCACCCATAATAATTACTCTTGCCATACGCTTTCCTTTGTGTTTTAAATGTGTTTTAAAATTTGTTGTGGTCTATTTTAGACTAATACGCGTTAAAAGTCTATTAAAATAAGTTTAATTTATGAACTTATATTTTTTTATAGAAAGTAATTGATTAAATTTTATACAGCTAAGGATAAAATAATAAATATTTTTTTGATATAATTTTTGTCAAATTATGAGAAGGAGTAAATTTATGAAAAATAAATTTCTAATGGTAATGGCTTTATTGTCTTTACCTCTGATTGCGTCTGCAGATGAGCTAAATTCAGGTGATACGGCTTGGATGTTGGTGGCTACAGCATTTGTAATGTTGATGACACCTGCTGGACTGGCACTGTTTTATGGAGGGATGACTCGGAGTAAAAATGTATTAAATACTATGGGGATGAGTCTTGTTGCCTATGCTATTGGTACATTAATTTGGGTTGTTGCTGGGTATTCTATTGCATTTGGAGAGGGTGACTTCTTTGGTTCGGGTAAAGTACTTTTAGCTGGAATTGATGATAAAAGTTTAGTAGGAACAATTCCTGAACTTCTTTTTGTGGCATTTCAAGGAACATTTGCAGCGATTGCAGTAGCGATTGCAAGTGGTTCAATGATTGAAAGAGTGAAATTCTCAACATTTTCACTGTTTGTAGCATTATGGATTTTAGCAGTATATGCACCTGTTACACACTGGGCATGGGGTGGTGGTGAAACACTAAACTTTGGAGAGATAGATTTTGCAGGTGGTACGGTAGTGCATATTAATGCAGGTGTTGCAGGTTTTGTCGTGGCGATGATGTTAGGTAAGAGAAAAGGCTATGGTAAAGTAATCATGAAACCATTCTCTCCTGTTTTAGCTGTACTTGGTGCAATACTTTTATGGTTTGGTTGGTTTGGATTTAATGCAGGTTCACAAGTCGCAGCTGATGGCGTAGCAGGTAATGCTTTTCTTATCACCAATGTTGCTGCAGCAGTGGGTGTAATTGGTTGGTTAACAGCTGAATATATTGTTTATAAAACACCTACACTTATTGGTGGTGCATCAGGAGCAGTTGCTGGTTTGGTTGCTATCACACCTGCGAGTGGTTCTGCTGGTCTTACAGGGGCTTTAGTTATAGGTTTCATCGGTGCTATTATTGGTTTCCTTGGTGTATTTAAATTCAAGAAAATGTTCAATGTAGATGATAGTCTTGATGCATTTTGGATACATGGTCTTGTAGGTATTTGGGGGTCAATTGCTACAGCTTTATTTATTGCTCCTTATCTAATTGCAAGTGATTATAGTATCTTTACACAATTAGTTTCACAATTTAAAGCGATTGGTTTAACTATTGTATATAGTGCTATTGTTACAGCAATAGTATTCTTTGTGGCATCTGCTCTTACTACGACTGGCTTTATGGCTAGTATTAAAAGTAATGGTATCGCGTCTGTGTTCAAAGGCATGGGTAGAGTGGATGAAGAGACAGAAGAGAGTGGTCTTGATAAAGTCATTCATGGTGAAACAGCTATGAACCTTTAGAGGTTCATATTAAAGGAAAATATGATGAAAAAAATTGAAGCAATTATTAAACCATTTAAACTAGAAGATGTAAAAAATGCATTGGTAGAAATAGGGATTGAGGGAATGACAGTCTCTGAAATAAAAGGTTATGGAAGACAGCAAGGTCATTCTGAACTTTATAGAGGGGCTGAATATGTCGTGGAGTTTATCCCTAAAATAAAGATTGAGATTGTGCTTAGTAGTGAAGAATTTGTAACTAAAGCTATTGAAGCCATTAAAAAGGCTTCATATACAGGTAAGATTGGGGATGGAAAGATATTTGTTTCTGATATTGAACATACTTTGCGTATTCGTACAAGCGAAAAAGACAATGACGCACTCTAAGGAAATACTATGAACAAAATGTTTAGAACAGAAGGTGTAGAAGAGAGAATTAAGAAAGTAGCCATTGCTATTATTATTATAGCCACGCTTTTATTTTTCTATATGGTTTATATCTCTAAAGCGTGGTCATATTTATCTAAAGATCCCAAAGCATGTATTAACTGTCATGTTATGAATACGCAGTATGCCACATGGCAACATAGCTCACATGCTCGTGATGTGACTTGTGTTGAGTGTCATTTACCAACAGATGGTTTTTTCAATAAATATATGGCAAAAGCAAGAGATGGATTTAACCATACAGTAGCCTTTACCTTTGACACCTATGAACATGCGATTAAAATTAGTGATGACGGTGCAAAGCGTGTACAAAATAACTGTATTTCATGTCACAAAAGCATGACATCTATTATCGGCTCAAATGCAGATAAGTATCATAACTTTGCAGATGAAATGGTTGAAAATGGACGGAAATGTTGGTCATGTCATCAAGATGTACCACATGGAAAAGTAAGAGGCTTAACTACAACACCTAATAACTTAGGTATTAAAGAAGTAAAATAAAAGGAAAATGAAATGAAGATAAATTATAAACTACTACTGACTGTAGGTGTAATGGCAATTGGAGCTATGACACTCTTAGCAGGTAGTATTAACAACAGAGAAGCAGAACGCATCGCTTTAGCAACATCGCCTATTGTTGAAGAGGCTGTACAGCACAAAAGTGAAGAGTGGGCAAAATATTATCCTCGTCAATATTCTTCATGGCAAAGTACGAAGGAAGGTAAAAAGTTAATAGATATGCTAGAAGAAAAATCTCAACTTCCTATTCTTTGGGCTGGTTATGGATTTGCTAAAGATTATAATGCACCTCGTGGACATTATTATGCATTGCAAGATAATGTGAATACATTGAGAACGGGTGCACCAAAAGATGGAAAAACTGGACCAATGCCAACAGCATGTTGGACCTGTAAATCTCCTGATGTTCCTAGAATTCAAGAGAGAGATGGTGAATTAGAATATTTTACAGGTAAATGGGCAAAATATGGTAATGAGATAGTAAATACTATTGGTTGTGCCAATTGTCATACGAATGAAACAGGTGAATTAGGTGTAAGAGTACCTCATTTAAATAGAGCCTTAGAGTCAGCAGGGTTACCGAAGTTTGAAGATTCTACGCATCAAGAAAAAAGAAACCTTGTTTGTGCACAGTGTCATGTTGAGTATTATTTCAAGAAAACGAAATGGACTGATAAAAATGGTGTAGATAAAACAGCTAAAGTTGTCACACTTCCTTGGGCAAATGGACTCACTGTTGAAGGTGCTGAAAAGTATTATAATGATGAAAACTTTACAGACTGGACAAATAAAATATCTAATACTAAAATGTTAAAAGCACAACATCCTGGTTATGAACTTTATAGAACAGGTATTCATGGTCAAAAAGGTGTTTCTTGTGCCGATTGTCACATGCCATATACGCAAGAAGGTTCTGTAAAATATTCTGACCACCAATTACAAAATCCTTTAAATACTATGGATAGATCTTGTATGCCTTGTCATAGAGAAAGTGAAGAAAAACTTCAAAAAATTGTACATAGAAAATATGTAAGAAAAGAACAGTTACATGAACTTACTATGGACAATTTAGCAAAAGCTCACCTTGAAACTGCTAAAGCAATGGAAGTTGGTGCTACAGATGAAGAATTAGCTCCTGTTCGTGCTGATATTAGGTCTGCTCAATGGAAATGGGATTATGCTGTAGCCTCTCACCCAGGATTCTTCCACGCACCAGAAGAGACATTAAGAATACTTTCGGTTGCCAATGAAACAGCGATGCAAGCAAGACTTAAATTGGTGGGTATTTTAGCAGATTATGGTGTAAAAAATTATGTTGTTCCTGATTTCTCAACAAAAGATAAAGCACAAGCTTTAGCTGGTGTACCGTATAAGAAATTAGTGGATGAGAAACTACACTTTAAGAATACACTAGAAAAAGAGTGGTATAAAGAAGCTGAAAAGAACTATAATCTAAATCCAAAGAAATCTCGTGTTGGACTAGATGATGTTGAGACAGCGTATTCTAAATAAGATTTTAAATACAATTTGGTGGGCTGAAGTCCACCCTACATATATCATTTCTTAGATTTTAAAGGTTAAATTTGATACTTAAAATACTCTCTTCCTATAAGCTTATGATACTTTTATTGATGGTCTTAGCCATCGGTGCAGGAATTGGTACATTTATTGAAAATGATTTCGGTTCAGATAAAGCGAAAGAACTTGTTTATTTTGCTTGGTGGTATCAATTGAGCTTTTTTCTTTTGAGCATTCAACTTTTCGTGGTGATTGATAAAACCAAAATGTATAAAGTCAAAGCCCGTACGCTTTTTCATGTATCTTTTGTTGTTATTTTATTGGGAGCAACGCTTACACATTATTTTGGATTTGAAGGTATGATGCATATTCGTGAGGGAGAAAAATCTAATATTATTGTGATTGGTGAAGAAAAACTAAAAGTTCCTTTTACTATAGAATGTAAAGAGTTTACACTCACACGCTATGCAGGAAGCCGTTCTCCTTCGGAATTTCATTCAAAGCTCAAAGTAGAAGATAGTATGAATGATATTTCTTTTGAAACCGAAGTCTATATGAACCATACACTGAGTTATGGAGGTTATAAATTTTTCCAAACTTCTTATGATAGCGATGAGCAAGGTACAAAACTCTCTGTGAATAAAGACCCAGGGGTGGAAATTACTTATATCGGTTATTTTATGCTTTTCTTGGGGTTGATTTTAAATCTTTTTGATAAAAAATCGCGTTTTCAGTTTTTGTTACAAAAAATCAAGAAAATGCCTATTGCGTCTTTCTTTTTGCCTTTGTTTTTACTTTTATCCCCCACAGATACTTTTGCCCAAAAATCTACTTATGTAGAAAATTATCTTGAAGAACATCAAAAAAACTCTAAAACTTTAGCCAAAGCCTTTGGAAGTTTGGTGGTACAAGGTCCAGTAGGACGCATGAAGCCTTTGGACACGCAAAATAGAGAAGTGCTACAAAAACTCATAGGACGAAGTACATGGAATGGTATGTCTGCTAATCAAGTAGTTTTGGGAATGTTTTCAAAACCTGAATTATGGAAAAAAGTGAATATTATTCGTGTCAAAACGCCAAAACTTCGTATTTTACTTTCTGTTCCTTCCACGCAAAAACTTGTGAAGTTCACAGATTTTTTTGATGAAAAAGGACAGTATAAATTAGGGAAAGCCGTAGAAAAAGCCAATGCTTTAGTACCTTCAAAGCGAGGGACATTTGAGAGAGATTTGATTAAAGTTGATGAACGCTTGAATATTGCCTTTATGTCTTTTCGTGGGGTATTGTTGACGCTCTTTCCTTTGCCAAAGAATGAAGTCAATAAATGGGTAGATTTCAAGACTATGTTTGCTATGGTAAAGCATAGTGAAGTCAAACGAAGTACGAGCCGATTACTTGATGCCTCTTATAATCGTAATTATGAAAAAGGCTTAATTTATATAGAAGACATCAAAGCCTATCAACAAACCTTTGGTGCAAGAGTAATGCCTACGCAGACAAGATTAAAGGTGGAAATGTGGTTTAATGAGATGTCTTTGTTCTTTTGGCTTTCTTTGGCATATTTATTTTTGGGTTTATTGCTTCTTATTTATGCTATGACTTCTATGTTTTTAAATCGTTTAATGCATCCTCGTATTAAAAGTGTGATTTCTTCTTTGGCATTTATACTCTTTGCTTTACATACTTTTGGTATTGCCTTGCGTTGGTATATTGGAGGCTATGCACCGATTTCAAATACCTATGAGACCATGGTTTATATTGCCTATGCTTCGATGATTTCAGGAGTCTTTTTATTACGAAGTTCTACAATGGCTCTTTCTGCGTCTTTTATGATGGCAGGGATTTTTATCTTCTCAGCCTATTTAGGGGAAATAGACCCACAAATTACCAATCTCGTCCCAGTGTTAAAATCCTATTGGCTAAGTATTCATGTGTCTGTGATTACAGCAAGTTATGGCTTTTTTGCTGTGGGGGCATTATTGGGTTTTATGACTTTAGTGCTTTTTATGTTGAGAAGTGACAAAAGACCTCATCTGTCTACACATATCAAAAATATTACGCATATTAATGAAGTGGCTTTAACTCTAGGTTTAACACTCTTAGTTATTGGTAATTTCTTGGGAGGAATTTGGGCAAATGAATCATGGGGACGCTATTGGGGTTGGGATCCAAAAGAAACATGGGCATATATTTCTATTCTTGTTTATGTCATTGTCTTACATCTACGCTTAATTAAACATTTTTATAGTCCTTATCTCTTTGCTCTGTCTTCTGTATTAGCCTTTGCTTCTATTTTGATGACCTATTTCGGTGTCAATTTCTATCTTGCAGGTATGCATTCTTATGCCACAGGTGACCCCGTACCTATTCCTTTTTGGGTCTATATACTTTCTGCTATTGTCTTTGTGACTATTGCTTTAGCTTATCCAAAAAGAAAGCTTCAATAAAACGATATATTGCTTTTGGTGGGCTGAAGCCCACCCTACATTTAATTACAAAAGGAATTTTTATGAAAAAAATACTAGCACTGGTTTTTCTGCTTAGCTGTAGTACAGTAATTGCTGAGGTGAATCAAAGCACTCCCACAACGAAAGAGGTTAATACTCTATATTATCAAGGGACAGCCGTTACTGTAAGACAGGGAGGTTCTTATACTTATATAGAAGTGAAAGAGAAAACAGAATTGACTTTTTGGGTAGCTGTGTCACAAGCAGAAGTAAAAGTAGGGGATATAGTGCGTTTCCAAAAAGAGTTAGTGGCTAAAAACTTTAAATCTAAAGCACTAAATCAAACATTCAAAGAATTGATGTTTGCTTCTAATTTGGAATATAAAGTATCAAAGTAATAAAAGCTTCTCTAAGTCTTTCTCTATTTCTTTTGGTTTGGTACTTGAACCATAGCGTTTAAGTACTTCTCCATTTTGACCTATTAAGAATTTAGTAAAGTTCCATTTGATAGATTCTGTACCTAAAAATCCTGTTTGTTCTTTTTTCAGGAAGGCATAAAGAGGGGAAGTATTTTTGCCATTGACATCAATTTTGGCAAACATATCAAAATGTACATCATAGGTACTGGTACAAAAGAATTTAATTTTTCCATTTGAAGCAGGTTCTTGTTCACTAAATTGATTCGAAGGAAAACCTAAGACCATTATGCCTTTATTTTTATATTTTTGATAGAGCTTTTCAAGTCCTTCATATTGAGAAGTAAATTTACATTTACTTGCCACATTGACAATAAGAAGCATTTTGCCTTTATATTTAGACATAGAAATTTCTTTACCGTCAATATCTTGTACTGTAAAATCGTATATATTCATCTTTTGTTCCTTTGCTGTAAGACTTAAGCCAAAAATGAGAAGGCTTATTAAGAGTATTTTTTTCATCTTTATTCCTTTGTGTTTGAGTATAGCCAAAAAAATGTTAAAATACTCATGCTTTCATTTCAAGGAGTATTTATGAATTTTTTAGATGTATTACTGACACCACTTAGGGCGATTAAAAGGCGTTATATCCCCTTGCTTCTTATCTATTTTGCCTATGGTACGAGTGGATTTACGGCTGTAGCAGAGACTTTTTGGGTGAAAGAAGAACTGAGTCTTTCGGCTGAAAATCTTTTGGCTTTGGGAGTTTGGATGACTGTACCATGGACGATTAAGATGATATTTGGACAAATGGTGGATAGTTTTGCTCCTTTTGGCTCAAACCGTCGTTTTTATGTCTATGTGGGTGCGTCTTTGATGACTGTGGGTACATTTTTGATGATTGCCTTAGTCTCAGAAGCTCCTTGGTGTGCTGAATATTCTAAAGAGAGTCTTTATATCGTAGCGTCATTAATTATGGTGATGGGATTTGTGATGCAAGATGTGGTGGCTGATACCATGAGTACAGAAGTCATCGACAAAGACCAAAGTGAAGAAGACATACGCAAAGAATTGGCGATGATTCAAGTTTTGGCAAGGCTGTCTTTGGGATTTGCGATTATGTTTGTCTCAGGGCTTAAAGGGTGGTTGGCTGAGATTTATTCTTATGAAACAATGTTTGAGATTTCACTTTTTGTGCCTGTTCTTTCAATTATTGGTGTTTCTTTGGTCAAACTCAATCCCGTAGCCCCAAGTCCTCTCAATAAGCCTATTTTCTTTGGTGGTTTTGCTTTTGCTGTGTTTGTCGTGCTTATTGGGTATAATCAAGTGCCTTTTGCCCAAGAAATTGTGTTTGTCGTTTCTCTAGGCGTGGTATTACTGATGCTTCGTACGCTGATAGTAGATTTAGAGGCTGATACGATTAAGCACATTCAGATGGCAATGATAGTGATTTTTGTCTATAGGGCAATGCCAAGTGTAGGTCCTGCTTTGTCGTGGTGGCAGATTGATGTTTTGGGCTTTGATAAGGCATTTTTTGGGACGCTTGGACAAATTGGTGCGATTTTGGCTTTGCTGGGTATGTGGATTTCTGCGAAGTTTATTATCAATCAAGCCATTGCTAAAGTGTTGATTTGGATGACGATTATCGGCTCATTACTTTCTTTGCCTATTTTGGCACTCTATTATGAGATTCATACCATGCTTGGTATTGATGCACGAACTGTGGCTTTGGTGGATACGGCTTTGGCATCGCCTTTTGATTATATTGCAGGGGTTTTGATGTTAACGCTTGTGGCTATTTATGCTCCAGAAGGGAAAAAAGGTACATGGTTTGCTCTTATGGCATCGCTAATGAATATTGCGATGAGTGCAGGAGGGATTTTTTCTAAATATTTAAATCAAATATTTATACTTTCTCGTGAGATTAAAACAGAAGGAGTCATCACTACTTCTGCGAATTATAATGATTTAGGGTTATTATTGTGGACAGTGATACTTATAGGCTTTATTGTGCCTATCTTAACAATTTTAAAGTTTAATCCCGACCCTAAAATAAAGAAATCTTAGGATAAATAGGCTATACTAGAATATTATATTTAAAGGAAAAAATATGCCATTACTAGATAGTTTTACCGTTGACCACACAAAGATGATAGCCCCAGCAGTGAGGGTTGCGAAGAAGATGAGTACGCCCAGTGGAGACGATATTACGGTGTTTGATTTACGATTTTGTGTGCCAAATGAAGATATTTTATCAGCCAAAGGTATTCATACTTTAGAGCATCTTTTTGCAGGATTTATGAGAAATCATCTCAATGATAAAAAAGTAGAAATCATTGATTTGTCGCCTATGGGTTGTAGAACAGGGTTTTATATGTCACTTTTAGGCAGTCCTAAAGCCAAAAAAGTAGCCAAAGCATGGAAAGAATCTATGGAAGATGTCTTGACTGTAAAAAGTGAAAAGAAAATTCCAGAATTGAATTTGTATCAATGTGGTACTTACAAAATGCACTCTTTGGATGATGCGAAATCTATTGCCAAAAAAGTGATTAATAGTGGTATCGGTCAAATGGACAATGAAGCCTTGACGATGAGTAAAAAGCAGTTAAAAAATGCCAATAAGTAGTCATGTATAATGAAGCTTTAAGAGGAGAGAAAGAGCTAAAACTTTGTGAAGATGGGACGCATACGCTTTATTCCAAAGAGTTTGAAGAGTATTATCATTCTACCAAAGATGGGGCCTTGCATGAAAGTTTGGAAAAACATGTAAAACCTGCTTTTTCTTTTCAAAAACACAAAAAAAAGCTTGTAATCTTAGACATTTGTTTTGGTCTAGGATACAATACTTTTAGCACACTTTACTATATTCAAAAACATCAACTAGACATTTACATACATATACTTTCTCCAGAATTTGACGAAGCACTTTTGCGTTCTTTAGCGTCTTTTATCTATCCTCCTGAGTTTGATAGCCTTAAGCCTATGATTAAAGCTATAAGTGAAAACCTTTTTTATGAAGATGAAAAGTGTAAGATAGAAATACTTTTAGGAGATGCAAGAAAAAGTATTCCTAAAATCAAAGAGAAAATAGACATTGTGTATCAAGATGCTTTTTCTCCTACACAAAATCCTCTTCTTTGGACAAAAGAACATTTTGAGAGTATTTGGGCTATTGTGAATGAAGATGTGATACTTACGACTTATTCTATTTCAGCTTCTGTACGCTTAGGTTTGTATGAAAATGGTTTTTATATTTTTATACACTCTGCATTTTTAATGCGTGATTCGACAGTAGCTTCTTTATGTATGCTAGAAAATATAGATAGTATTGATATGGAACTCAAAAAAATGCGTAATCCAAAGGCAAAATCTTTGAAAGATGATGCTTTTTTATTGACTAAGTAGGGATAAAGGTTTAAATGCCTATTTATATGTAAGTAAAAGTATATTATTGAAGGAAAACAAAAGAATTTAAAAGAATTTGCATAAAACCCTTGACACAAGAAGGGTTAAGTGCTATAATACGCGTCCAACAACACATGGACATTAAGCAAGTCGCTTAAAAGAGTGAAGTTGAATGATCTTTGACAACCAAATATAAGTAAACAAATCAACGTCTATTTGAGTTTTAATTTTACTAGTTTTCAAAAAACTAGGACAAAGAAAAGCTTATTATAGAAATACAATAAGTGATTCTGACAAATGATTAAATTTGTCCATTTTTAATGGAGAGTTTGATCCTGGCTCAGAGTGAACGCTGGCGGCGTGCTTAACACATGCAAGTCGAACGGTAACAGATTCTTCGGAATGCTGACGAGTGGCGAACGGGTGAGTAATGTATAGTTAATTTGCCTCTTGGAGAGGGATAGCCATTGGAAACGATGATTAATACCTCATACTCCTTATATAGTAAATATATAAGGGAAACGCTTTTGTGCCAAGAGATAAGACTATATGGTATCAGGTAGTTGGTGGGGTAAGAGCCTACCAAGCCAATGACGCCTAGCTGGTTTGAGAGGATGATCAGCCACACTGGAACTGAGACACGGTCCAGACTCCTACGGGAGGCAGCAGTGGGGAATATTGCACAATGGAGGAAACTCTGATGCAGCAACGCCGCGTGGAGGACGACGCATTTCGGTGTGTAAACTCCTTTTATATGGGAAGATAATGACGGTACCATATGAA
>FPHM01000144.1_pt1 | contig 25210 bp, 21 predicted proteins | sample 1057441 | NCBI WGS metagenome assembly FPHM01 (sample SAMEA4473311, study PRJEB15554) | hydrothermal vent metagenome | biome: marine basaltic hydrothermal vent biome; feature: marine hydrothermal vent; material: water | place: Pacific Ocean | collected 2011-06-14/2011-07-23 | depth 1155 m | reverse complement strand
TGGATTAACAGGAAATATTTTTGCAACAATTAAAGCAGATAACGATTTAAAATACTATATAGGTTTAGGAAAATCAACCAGAGTACCTGATGCAAGAGAACTCTATTTTAAAAATAAAAAAGGTAAACAGATAGGAACACCTAATTTAAATGAAACAACTAATTATGAAGCAGATATTGGTTTTGAAAAGAGTTTTGATGAAGGAGTAGTTAAAAGCAAATTTTTCTATAGTAAACTAAAAGATTATATCTATTACAATGGAACAAAAACAGCTGGAAATAATTTTACTAATATAGACGCAACAATTTATGGTGCAGAACTTAGTGGTAATTATTTACTAAGTGATGCACTTAGCTTTGATTATGGTTTAGCCTATACTGTGGGTAAAAAAGATGAGTTGATACAAGGACAAACAGATAGAGATTTAGTTGATATTTTTCCTTTAAAAGCTACATTAGCAATGAATTATGAGTTTGATACAGCTGTAGCAAAACTTGAACTTGTGGCTCGTGATAATTGGGATAAAATAGATAGTGATAATGGAGAGCAAAAAATTGCAGGTTATGGTGTAGTTAATTTTAAATTAGATAAAGAGTTAAGCGATTCTGTAAAGCTTACATTGGGTGTGGATAACATATTGGATAAAACTTATAAAGTATCAAATAGTCAAAAAGATTTAACGCTTGTTGGTGGGGATAAAACTATGTTGCTAAATGAGGCAGGACGATATTTGTATATGAATGCTAAGTATAGCTTTTAAATTGATTATTTATTCTCGTAGGTCGGGTTGCCCTCATCCCGACAATAATTCGCATACCAAAATATTTTATCGTTCAATATATGTTGTTTATGCCAATATTATTTTGTTTTATTGGATTTTTGATTTATGCGTGTTTATGTCGGCATCGGGGAAACCGACCTACTAACAGGCTATAAACCGATAGCCTACCCCTCTAATATTCTCTATATTATCAGGAAAATACTTTTTTAATGCTGTAATATAGACACGAATTGAACCCAAGCTAATCTCTTCATTTACATGCCATAGATGTTCTCCTATGGCTTCTATGCTTACTACCTCTTCTTTTGAATAGAGTAGCAGAAGTAAAAGCTCAATGGCTTTTTTCTTAATCATTATAAGTTCATTTCCCTTATAGAGTTGCTTTGCTGTACAATCAAGGGTGTATTCTCCTATAGATATTTTATCACTTCTTGTTTGTCGTCTTAGGATAGCTTTTATACGCAAAATAAGTTCATTTAAATCAATAGGTTTTTTCATATAATCATCAGCCCCTACATTAAATCCTTGGGTCAAAGATTTTTTATCTTCACGAGAGGTTAAAAATATGGTGGGTGTATTATCGCCTGAATCACGAAGTTTTTTTAGCAATGAGAAACCTGATTCATAAGGAAGATTAACATCAAAAAGATATAGGTCAAATTTTTGCTTATAGGCTAATTCTAAAGCAGAGTAGGGGTCAAGAGCAAACTCTATGTCAAAACCCTCTTCTTCTAAAAAGTCTTCAAGGGTTTCATTAAAAAGTTTATCGTCTTCAAGTATGAGTATTTTCATATTACATTAACATTCCACCGTTTACTTTCAATGTCTCTCCTGTAATATAACTTGAATGGTCACTTAGTAAAAATGCAACGGCTTCAGCCACTTCACTTGGGTTTCCAAAACGAGCCATAGGAATTTTTGCAGTAAACATCTCTTTTACTTCATCTTTTAAAACATCTGTCATTTCAGTAGCAATAAACCCAGGGGTTATACAGTTGTATCTAATTCCACTTGTTCCTGCTTCTATGGCAAATGATTTTGTCATAGCAATTGTTCCACCTTTACTTGCAGAGTAGTTTGTTTGCCCTGCATTTCCTGTTTCTCCTACAATAGAAGCGATATTTACAACTGAACCAAAACGTTTCTTACGCATTGTTTTTAGAGCCTCTCTACAGCCTATAAAAGTAGAAGTTAGATTGGCATTGATAACCGACATAAACTCTTCTGTTTTCATACGCATTGCTAATTTATCTTTTGTAATCCCTGCATTATTAACCAAGTATGAGATTTCGCCATCACTTGCTACAATAGTTTTGATAGCACTAACAAATGCTTTATCATTACTTACATCAAAGCCAATAACTTCAGCCTCTCCACCAGCTTCAATAATAGATGCTTGAACAGCTTTTGCTTCTGCTTCGCCACTTCGGTAGTTTATCCATACTTTTAATCCAAAACCTGCCAAACTTTTAGCTATTTCAGCCCCAATTCCTCTACTTGAACCTGTTACAAGTACATTTTTTCCTGTAAATTTCATCTTTTGCCTTCTGTAAATATTGGGCTTATTGTAGTCTATTGCTTGTTAAAAGAGCATAAAAACAGGTTTATGCTCTTTTTTTAATTTGAAAAAAATGCTTTCTTAACCTTATCAAAAAGGTCATAGTCCTCATTTTCTAAATTACTTTTTATAATAATGTGATTTAGTTGTTTTAATACCGACATTTTTGTATAGGCTTCATTGTGTAATCCATTGGCAATTATAGAAATTTGAGTATCAATATTGTACTCTTTTTCTATAACTTTATCCAAAAGATTACATGCCTCTTCATCGGTCATAGATGGAAAGTCTAGTTTCATAAAACGACGAAACAGAGGACGTTCAGCATCTATATCTTTATTATCCATTTTAATAACATGACAAAACAGTGCAGCCACTGATTCCTTTAACATTTTATCCATAATAAGCTCCTTTTATCTATAATATACTAATATAGTAGCTAAATAAACATAAAATTCAACATCTATATCTATCAAACGTGACTCTTTTTTTCATATTTTATAGATTTAATACTCCTGTAAGTTTTGTTGAAATATACTTTTTAATATGTAAAGGTGTGTTAGACTTTATGAAATAAATATGGAGATAATTGATGAAGCTGTTAAAATGGAAAGATGCATACTCTGTGGGTGAAGATAAAATTGACGAGCAACATAAAGGTCTTTTTAAACTTTCAAATGAAATTTATAATCTGGTAGAAGCAGGGGTTGATAAAGCCGAGATTTTTCGAGAACTTTTTATTGCACTTAATGACTATACGGTTGAACATTTTATTTATGAAGAGATGTATATGCAATCAGAAGATTATCCTAAATTAAAAGAGCATATAGAAGAACATAATGAATTTTCACAAAAGTTAAGAAAAATAGCCTTGGGAATTAATAAAGATTCGCATATTAGAGATATTGGAGAGTTTGTAACAACATGGTTACTTCAGCATGTTTTAGATGAAGATATGAAGTATAAAAAATTTGTTGATAGTAAATAGTTTGCTTTTAGGAATTGTAAAACAATAAATCTACCCAAGTTACGCAGAATTTTTGTTTCTAGTTGGATTGTCTTATGAGGAGCATAGTGATTCTATGCGACGATTGAGAGAATTCAAATAGGAATAAAAAAACAAGTAAAATGGGTAGATTTATTGTTTGAAGATTCCTTAAGCAAACTATCTTTTAAAGAATGAATCTTTTACTTTATCAAAAAATTCATAATCTTCATCTCTAATATTACTTTTAAAAATAATATGATTTAACTGTTTTAACAGATTCATTTTCCAGTAGGGTTTATTGTATAAAGCATTGCTGACAATAGATATATGCGTATCTATATTATCACAATCCTTACTCATCACATCTTCTAAGAGATTTTTAGCATCATCACTATTGCAATCAAAATTCTCTCCCATAAATCTACAAAATAGAGGTTTTTCAACCTTTAAATTTTTATCATCAAGCTTAATTGCATGACAGAATAACGTTGCAACTGACTCTTTTATCATTTTATCCATAAATCATCCTTCCCTAGGAACATAAAAAATAACACTTTTGTATAATATCAAATATAAGCATATGTTTGCATAAAATACAAAACGAATTATACTTCAAATAGAGATTTGTCCATCTCTGTAGGAGTTGGTAGCCCCATTATCTCTAAAACAGTAGGTGCAATATTATTTAATCCTCCACCCTCTTTTAATTTAACAATATCTTTAGTAATTATGTAACACCAAACATCCCCTACAGTATGGTTTGTCAAGACATTACCCTTGTTATCTTTCATCTCTTCACAATTTCCATGGTCAGAGGTTAAAACAATGGCATAATCTTTCTTTTTTGCTTTTTCAATTATCTCTCCAAGCTCTTTATCTACAGCAGATACAGCCAAACATGCTGATTCATAGTTTCCTGTATGTCCTACCATATCGCCATTGGCAAAGTTTACAATAATCAAATTATAGGCTTCATCCATTCCTATTCTTACGGCTTCTCCTACTTGGGGTGCAGACATTTCAGGTTTCATATCGTAGGTCTTTACATTAGGGCTAGGAATAAGAACTCTGCTTTCGCCTATCATTGGCTCTTCTACTCCACCATTCAAGAAAAATGTTACATGAGCATATTTTTCAGTTTCAGCCGTATGTAGTTGTGTTAATTTTGCATCTGATACCACTTGTGCTAGAGTATTTTTAGGAACTTCTTTTGAGAACATAATTGGAAAGTTAAAAGAGGCATCATATTTGGTCATGGTTGCAATATTTAAAGGTAAAAAATCACGTTCAAAACCGTTAAATTCTTTAATCCCTAGGGCTGTTGTAATTTCACGAACCCTATCTGAACGAAAATTAGCAATAATAACAGAATCATTCTCTCTCATTCCTTTATAACCATTTAGGGCTACAGGCTCTAAAAACTCATCATAAATTTTATTAGCATAAGACTCTTTCATATAGGCTTGTGCATCTAACTTTGTTGAAGGCTTTGCTGTTACAATAACATTGTACCCTGTCTCTACTCTTTCCCAACGGTTATCTCTATCCATAGTATAAAAACGTCCACCAATAGTAGCAATAGAGATATTTTGGGAACAGATGTTTTCTATCTCTTCTACATATTTTTTTGCAGAAGTTGGAGAAACATCACGTCCATCTGTAATAAGGTGCAAAAATATTCTTTTATTCCTATTTTCGGCAAGTTTTGCAAGACCTATAATATGATTGATATGAGAGTGTACACCACCATCACTAAGTAGTCCAATAATATGTACTCTTTTACTCTTTTCTAATGTAGAATTTAAAGCACTGTTTTCTTCTATACTTCCATTTTCAAGAGCCAAAGAGATTTTTACCAAATCTTGATATAAAACTCTACCTGCACCAATAGTCATATGTCCAACTTCAGAATTTCCCATCTGTCCCTCGGGAAGACCAACACTTAACCCATGTGTAGAAATAAGTCTCTTTGGCACATCTTTTAATAACTTATCATATGTTGGTTTTTGTGCATCTTTAAAGGCGTTACAACTGCTATCAGGTTTACACCCTATGCCATCGGTAATAATTAAAATAGTTTTTTGAATCTTCATTTATCTATACCCCTATCTTTATAAAAATTAAAGTAAAATAACACTTGTTTACTTAATAGACTCTAAATTCAGGATGATAACTCTATGCTCTACTCACTTTACGAACTTTTTGACATCAATATCTTTCAATATATCTCTGTCCGTGCAGGATTTGGATTTTTCATTGCCTTTCTTATTACACTTTATGCTATTCCTAGATATATAGCTTGGGCAATCTCTAAAAAAGCCAAACAACCCATTAATAAATACGTTCCTAACCATGCATCTAAACAAGATACCCCAACTATGGGTGGTGCTATCTTTGTACTTGCTACTGTTATTGCTGTTCTTCTTACATCTCAAATTTATAATCCGTATGTTATTGCAGGACTTATAACCATTATTGGTTTTGCCTTGGTTGGATTTCAAGATGATTTAGGCAAGATTTTAACAGGAGATAATCTTAAAGGTCTAACAAGTCGTGGTAAAATGGCTCTATTACTTGTTATTGCTGTTGCTGTTTCACTCTTTTTAATCTTAGTAGCAGATTTTCCAACCACAATTTATATACCTTTTTTAAAAGAGCCTCTTTTTGACATGGGCTATTTTTCTATTCCTTTTTGGATTATTGTCTTTTTGGCAACAACCAATGCTGTTAATTTAACAGATGGACTTGACGGTTTGGCAACTGTTCCTTCAATTATTTCACTATCTACACTTGGTATTCTTGTTTATGTTACGGGACATGCTATTTTTTCAAAATATTTACTTTTGCCTAATATTCAAGGTGTTGGAGAAGTAACTATTTTAGCAACCTCTCTTTCTGGTGCATTACTTGGATTTTTATGGTACAACGGCTATCCTGCTGAAATATTTATGGGAGATACAGGTTCACTTGCTATTGGTGGAGTTCTTGCATACTTGGCAATTCTTGCAAAAAGTGAAGCACTATTAATATTGATAGGATTGATTTTTGTACTAGAGACTATTTCTGTTATTTTACAAGTAGGCTCTTATAAACTAAGAGGAAAACGTATGTTCTTAATGGCTCCTATACATCATCATTTTGAAATGAAAAAATGGGCAGAAAATAAAATTATTGTGCGATTTTGGTTAATAGCCTTTATGTCAAACCTACTTGCATTAATTACATTAAAAATTAGATAATATATTGCATTTTCTCTCGTTCCCAAGCTCCAGCTTGGGAATGCATATTAGAATTTGATTATTTATAAAATAGCTTTTTATTTTATTAAAACTCTTATATGCATTCCACAGCTAGAGCTGTGGAACGAGAGGACTTAAATATATTATATTAGGAATAGATAATGAAACCAACCCTCTTTGGATACGGACTAACAACTAAAGCAATTGCAAAAAAACTAGGTGGAGGCTGTATCTTTTATGATGATAAAACTAAAGAGCCTTATATTGATGAAAACAGTAATCAAATCTTCCCATCAAAACTTTTTGACCCTAAAAATAGTCAATTAGAAGTGACTACTCCGAGTGTTCCACCTCATCATCCACTTATAAAATCGGCAAAGAATCTAATAAGTGAATATGATTATTTTGCTAAAGATATGCCATTTAGCATTTGGATTTCTGGAACAAATGGAAAAACAACCACAACTCAAATGTTAGAACACCTTTTAAAAAAACGTGGTGGTGTAGCAGGTGGAAATATTGGTACACCCTTGGCAGACCTAGACCCAAAAGCCCCAATTTGGATATTAGAATCAAGTTCATTTACCTTGCACCATACAAACATTGCTTCTCCAAATATATATTTACTACTTCCTATTACTCCAGACCACCTAGATTGGCATGGAACAGCAAAACAGTACGAAGCAGACAAATTAAAACCTCTAAAAACTATGAAAGAGGGAGAGATGGCACTTGTTCCTAAAGGTCTTAATTTACCTGAAACATCTGCTTTTGTCGTTGAGTACGACTCTTCGGAATTTTTAGCAGAGTATTTTTCTATAGATAGCTCTAAAATACATTTTAAATCAGCCTTTTTAGAAGATGCCCTTATTGCCCTGTCGGTAACAAAAGTACTTTTTGATGAGGTAGATTATGATACTATTAACGCATTCACATTAGATAACCATAGACAAGAAGAGACAATGGACTCTCTAGGTAGACTTTGGGTCAATGATTCAAAAGCAACAAATTTGGATGCAACCATTCAAGCTGTTAAAGCTTATGATAATAAATTTATACATTTAATAGTAGGTGGAAATGATAAAGGAGCTGATTTAAGCCCTCTTTTTGAACTTTTAACTACTAAAGAGGTTCAACTCTATACTATTGGTGCAAACTCTGATAAACTAGTAAAATTAGCAACAGAGTATCAGATTAATTTCACAGCCTGTGAAACATTAGAAAATGCAGTTAAAACTATAGTAAATGAACGAACTAAAAACGATGTAGCTCTACTTTCCCCAGCTGCTGCTAGTTTTGACCAATTTAACTCTTACAAACACCGAGGAGAAGAATTTTTTAGATTTGTTAAAAATATATAGTAGTTTAATAATATTTTAAGTTTAAGTGGCTATAATTTCAGCCACTTCAAGCACGAAGTATCTACAAAAAGTGGCTCCATAGCTCAGTTGGTAGAGCAAAGGATTGAAAATCCTTGTGTCGGCGGTTCGATTCCGTCTGGCGCCACCACTTATTTAAAATTTTTCCTTGTATATAAATGTTTTTTAAATCCTGTCTTACCTTACTTTTAAGTATTTTGGGATACATAATCTTTTTTTAATTAAGAATATTATTATTGATTTATACATTGTTTAAAATCAATTTTATTTTTTAGTTCATACATAGAAAAAGTTTCATCATTTTTATCATCAAAAGCTTTTGTAGATAAAAAGAATAAATTTTGCTCTATAGGAAGTAATATAAATATATTTTCGTTTTGATTTTCAAAAATTAAACTTTTTGCAGAAGATACTCTTTTATAATGTTCATGATTAATAAAGAATATAGATGGGTATATACTTGTTTCACCATTTTTTATAGCTTGAAAAAGTTTTTTTGTATCTCTTTTCATGCAATCTCTATCTACTTTTTGGGGAGTAAAATTTAGATATTTTATAACTATCTGATTCTCATCTATCAATATCTTCTCTTGTTGAGTAACTGTAGAACTTTGACAAGCACCAAAAAATAGTATTGATAGCATAGAAAAAAGTCTCTTTTTCATAATTTTTCCTTTTTATAAAATGGAGTATAATAATACACTCCATTTTATTCTATTTTATCTCTATCTTATCCAATAATATAGCAGAATCGTAAATACTATCACCTACATCAGTAGAGTAAAATTTCAAAGAGACACTTTTCCCTGCATAAGCTGATATGTCTAACTCTTCTGTATTCCATCCTGTTGCATAAACATCTCCTTGGTCAAAGTTATTACTTACAGCAGATACACTACCACATAGGTCATCAACTTTCCGTTTAAATAGTACAGTACAGTTTGATGTTGTATTTGTGGTTGAGTTAAATTCACACATATTTACCATCAGTTTATCTTGATATATACTACCACAATACTCAAGAAACTCTTCAGAGAAGAAATTCCAATCAAAACTAAGTGTTGTATCTAAGTTTGTTAAGCATAGTGTCTGCTCTATACTTCCTGAATCAGTTGTATAGCCTAGTCCAGTAGAGATTATCCCCATATAAGTACCATCAGTAGGTGTTGCTGCACCAAGTCCAGTAATAATCCTTCCATCCCCTATCTTTTTCCAAGGTGTTAATGTTGCATCTTCAAAATTACCATTTTTTAGACCACTAGACGCTAGTTTAAGTGTTTGGGAGCCAAAAAGTCTAAATTTAGAATAGTAAGGAGCTGTATCTTGTGTACCATATTTGGATGTTGCACTATTAAATGCCTCTAAAGTATTTTTTCCTGTATATAGTGTCTTAATAAACTCTTTTGTTGTATTTTCAGCATATGTTACATAAACATAATTTGTATAACCTACAACTGTTTTAGCATTTTTAGATAAAAAAGCATCAGCCATAGATGAGTTATATCCACTTCTACATGCTTCTAATACAACTATACTATTAGGTAATTTTTTAACATATTTTTTAATAAATGCTGGAGTGATTGCAAGAAGACCTCCTCCTCCAATAATTATGTTATGAGATTTAATATCTTTTTCATAGACACCATATATATAATTACCTGAGCTATCTTTATTTAACTTGATTCCTGTAAATAATACAACTTGTGATAAGTATCCAGTTAACCAACCATTTGGACCCCATTGAGGTTGCCAATTACTAAATAATCCTTTATAATAATTATCTCCATGTGTACCAATTTGGATATAACCATAATCAGATAAATCCTTAAAATCATCTATTGTTATAGAAACAGAGCCATTATTTGCTTTTCTTGTAGTGGCATAAAGTTGACAGCTATTCTTATTTGTTATAATATTCCATGCGGCATACAAACCACCCACACTGTTTCCATTTGGATTATTAGTAAAAGGGAATATACCAAAAGCTTTTTTACTAGAAACTTCATTTTGATTTAAAGAGCTTTTTTGCATAAGAGATTTAGCTTTAAAATACTTATTTTTTTGCATAAGAGACTTAGTTTTAAAATACTTATTTTTTTGCATAAGAGACTTAGTTTTAAAATTGTTGTTTTTTGGCTTAGTAGTACTTTTTTTGATGAAATTGGGTTCATCTACTCTTGGATAAATCTTATTATCTTGAGTTGACTCTCTCATTGCACCTAAATAATTATTTTTAAATGGACTATATCCACCTGCAATTCCATCAACAGAGACATACCATACACCTTCACCATCTTCATTAATTCCAACAGCACCAACTCGTGGGTCATTAAGCAGAGTATCATAAACTATTTGAGCTGCTACTTTTGCATCATTGTTGTTATCATATATCTGTTCAACATCATCGCCAATTGACATAAATTCTTGCATCTGTTGCTGTGTAATATGTTCAACAATATTTATACATTGTTGTTCAGATAAGTATTCATTCGCACCATTTTCAATCACTCCAACTCTGTAACATACAGTAGATACGCTTTGTTTATTTAGATTAAAATTAACCGTAAAAATTTCATCTTTATCTATCTCATCTGGAAGTGTTCCATTATCATACATTGGGTAGTTGATGTTTGGTTTGATATTACCATTTGCATCCACTTCATAGAGCTTTACAACTATATTTGATGTTGGATTGTAATCAATACCAATATGTGCAGTAATGCTTTTAGTCTCATCTGTAAAAAAAGTATTTTCTGAAAAATCTAGTAGAGCAGTGAATGAACTATTTGGATAATAGACAACGATTACATTAGTTTTGCTAGTTGTTTGATTATCATTTGCCAATGCTTCACACTCTATATTATTATCTCCCTGAACAAATAAAGCATTAACACTCCACTGTGCTGTTCCTGTCACCGATAGAGTTTGATTTGTTGTTTTATTTATACAACTGATACTCTTAACTCCAATATTTGATGAAGCATATCCTTTTAATAATAGATTATTTTGCTTGGTTGTAAAAGATGATGAAGCCTCATTTATAAAAGAAAGAGAGATATTTGTTGGGCTTTGAGGGGTACTCTCTTTACCCATCTTAATATCATCAACTCTACCACTACCTCGAACCATAAATCCATAAACCATCTCTAGCTCATTATCACTCTCTGAACTCTTTAGGTCTGCTTCTAAATCTCGTGCAAAGGTCTGCCACTGGTTCATCTGAAACTCTGAACTTATATCAAAGTAGATTTTTGATTTACCTCTTCGTCCTCGTCTCTTTCTGCTTTTTTTATCACCATAAGAGATAACTCTATCTCCATTTTTACTCTTTACAAATATAGAGATTTCAAAAGATTCATTGAACTTCATGCTCCATGATATATTTCTATCTTCACTATTGTTCCAAGCACTGCTTGATGCTCTTTTATCTCCGAGCAGATAGGCATTTCTCTTTCTACTACCATCAAATTCAATAACGCTACCACCATTATCAGAAACACTGCTAATAGTTGCTCCTGATGGTCTGTTGTCACTGATTCTCCAATCAGAAGCATCATCTCCATTCTCATATATTGTAGTTGCCCATAACCAATTAGTTAGTATGGCTATTAGCAAAATTAATTTTGTTTTCATCTTTTATCCTTTAGTTGATGTTTATATTGCCTTGTGTTAATTGACCAGCATCTAAATTAGAGTTATCTAAATGGTTGTTTTCATTGATTGTTAAGGTATTGACTACTGAACTGTTATCAACATATAATCCGTCCTGTTTTAGAACAGAATCATAAGTTATAGCTCCTTCAATGCTATTGATTGCTATAGCGTTTACCGTTTGAACACTACTTCCATTAAGTATGTCAATATTTGCTTGTTCTAATCCAGAATAAGAGATATTAGAGTCTTGCATCACTGTATTTGAAATAGTATTTATTACTGTTTGAGTTAAGTTTGATAGTCTTGAATTATTAACAAAAGTATAACTTTGATATATTCCAGAAACATCATCTGCTACAGTATTTTCCATACGGTTTGTTTGAGTTAGATTTAATCCATTTACAGTAGAATCTGAAGCTATCTCTGTATAAGATTGATATGCCTCTGAATCACTAAGAATCTCTCCATTTGTAATAATGTTTGTTGATTGAATATCAATATTGGCTACATCTGAATCCGAAGCATTTGAATCAGTTACAAGAAGAGTTCCTTGCTCTGCATATCCTTCATCAGCTGTTGTGCTACTAATGGTATTAGATGACTCTATTTTTAGATTTGTTACAGTTGAGTTATCAATCTCTGTATTACCTTGTCTAACTTCACTATCATTGAGTATCTCTGTATCATTATTAATGGTACTATCGGAATTAATTCCTACATTGGTAACTTCTGTACCATCTCCTGTAATATCAGTTTTCCCTTGCTCCACAGTAGATGAATCTACTTGTGTAGCATCTTTTTTATTTGTCTGCTCTATTGACAAGTTTGTAACCACTGGTACAGAAAAGAGCATTGTTGATGTCACTATCGAAATTATTATTGTTTTTTTCATTTTTTTTCCTGTTTTTTATAATAAGTTGGTTAAAGCTTAACTATTCATTAAGCTAATTCTATATATAATTTTACTAATTTAGTTTTATAAAATATACAAATTCAATTCTCAAAGAGGTCTGCAAACTACTTTAAATCAATTTAAATTTTATAATTACTAAATTTTTTATTCACTAAAGATGCTATCTATAATCTTTTATATTCCATATTTTTCCTCCGTTTTATAGATTAAACAGCTCTTCAATTGACTTTTCATCTCTCTTCTCCTGCTGTTGTTTTTTCTTTTGATTCAATTTTTCTAGTTTTTTCCATCTTTTACTACTGCTAACTTTAAATTCTCATCAAACATTGGAGCAGAGCTATATAGCTCTCTATAGAAGTTAGCAGAGAGGATTTTTTTTGTCTTGAAGCCATACTTTTTAGAGATAATAGATAAAGCTTGTAGTTCAGGTTTAGTGATTTTGGCATCTATCTTTGATTTATAGCCATAGAAGCCAATAAGTTGTTCGATTTTTTTTATCTGAATAGGCTGTTTTGAATTGACAAATTTCTTTACATTTTGATTAATAACATACTCATCAGGCTCCATATTTGGTACTACACATCTCCAATAAGGTACTTCATATAGACGACCAAGTAGTTGAATAAGACTATACTCTGTTAGTATTCGTAATGCTTCATCTTTTGATTGTTGCAGGGTGGTGTATTTACTATTACCTATTCCTGAACCATTCAAAAACATTCCAAATCGGTTCTTTTTTCTTTTTCTGTGAATCTCTATCTTATTTTGAGTAGCAACACCTGTTAAGTAGGTTCTATCTTGATATTTAAAGACATTTAAATCTAGTGCAATTTGTGATAAATCATCACTTCTATCATTGGCAAATCTTAAATTGGTATTGCCACTTCCACTACCAAATTCGCCATCAATGTCAAAGTTATTACTTTCAGAGATAATACCTTTATCAAATTGGGTTACACCCCCATTAATTACAAGTTGTGGCATTACTTTTTTCATTTGAGGAAAATAGACAAAACCTGTAGTTTTAGTCTCAAATTTATTATATATAGGTTCATAAGCTACTAAATTTAAGTGGTTCATATAGAGTATTAGAGGTGTTCTAATAAATCCTCGGCTATCGCTAGGCATCGCCTGTTTTGCTGATGTCATATTTTCGATGGTTTTTACCTGAAATCTATATTGTGGTTGATTTGTTAATATCAACAGCCTATTTAATTTCTGAAAAGCACCTTTGAAATAGGTAACATTATTAAAAGGCATGGTTATCTTTTTCTCTTCTTCACTAAACTTAGGTTGAGAGGTACACCCCAAAAAGATAAAAGCCAACAGGGGGAGTATGATTATTCTAATAGACATAAATACTCCTTATTTTACAATAATGTTAACATCTTCCATAAAGACATTTACCTCTTTTATATTATCTCTATCTCTTAGGTCTATGGTCTCTAGTTCTGTGACATCTTCATCTGGAACTTTGTTATATCTTGAATTATCTGTCTCTACTAGAGTTTCAACTCCATCTACTCCATTTTTATTAAACTCTTTCTCCTCCTTTCCAAAAAAATCTACTCCATTCTCATCATTTTGAACAAAATTTTTATATTTATTCTTTTTAATATCAAGAGAGTCTCTATATGAATCCCCTTCAACTTTTAAATCCTCTACCATAACATTAACTTTAACATTACTATTTTTTAATCTATCATTAAGATGTACCGTTCCTAGCTCTATATTATTGTTTTGGGCTTTATAATCACCAGTAATATATTTATAGACCTTATCGTCATACTCTTTTTTAGAACGATTTTTAATCTTCATCTTTTCAAATGTAGTGTTGCTTATCTTATCTTGAGGTTCATCACTACCCCAACTATCACTTTCCCAATCTGAATCATTTGCCCATAGCATTACTATGGGTATAGTAATAATAGTTATTACAAAAAATACTTTTTTCATTAATTTTCCTTTTACTTTAATATTATCTATTATTTATTATTAGAATAATAACATATAACAGATAACATTGATGGGCAAAAGCCCATCTTCTGCTTTACATTTGATGGTATTTTAGTTATAAATAACAACAGCTCCTTGAACAACAGTAGCACCTGTAATTTTAACATTGTCCATAGTACAAGTTCCATCAATATCAACACCTGATACATTGGCTCCATTACTCACATAGACACTACATAAATCAACAGTTGAATCAGTTATATCTGTTTTATCTATAGATGAGGTCATATCTATGGTACTATTCTCAAGTCTGCTATTCTCTATAACACTAAGTTTACCTTGGGTTATAGTTGAGTTGCTAATGTTTACTGTGCCTGTATCGTTATGAATAGTATGTATGCCATTCATAGTTAGATTATCCACAATAGATTCATCAATCTCTATCTCATTTTGAGAGATATTAGAGTTGTTGATAACAGCATTATTTATACTACTACTTAGTGTAAAAGAGCTATTTTTTAATTCTCCATTGTTACTAACACTCAAAGAGCCTTGTGTTACAGTTGAACTGTTCTCAATATGAGCATCAGAAATTTCACTATCTGAATAGAAGTTGGTATTGATTACACTACTTTGGTTAATATCTACTATATTTTGTGATATTTCAGAGTTTGTGATATGTGAATCTTCTATTCTACTCATGTTTGTATTTCCTACACTACCTATAGCTAAATCTGTTAGGGTGGAGTCTTTTATATTGACCTCCCCCTGTGCTACACTGCTATTGCTAATCTGATTGTTTTTTAAGAGATTATCTTGAACAACCGTTAGATTGCTAACACTATTAGCACTTGCCCACATGACCATCAAAGAAAGCATAACTATTTTTTTCATGCTTTTCCTTTTAATTAGTGATAATTGTACTTCCTTGTGATAGGTTTGCATTGGTTAAATTAACTCCACCAGTGATTGATGATGCTCGTAAATTAGAACTACGCAGAGCAGAGTTATTTACCGTTATATTAAATTGTTTTACTGTAGAATTATCTGCATTGACAGTATTGATTGAATTTCCTCTATTAAAAGTTGTATCTTCTATATCACCATAATTTAACTCTGATACATCTTGTAAAAAATTAGAATTGTTTAAAGCATCTGAGTTATAAACCAAGTTAGGTGCACTATATATCTCTGACATACTCTCTTTTTTATAAGTAACATTAGTCACATGACTATCATTGATTGCATTTAATGTTGACTGTTTTACTGTAGAATCATCTACTGTTACCGTATGTATCCAGTTATTTTCATTTAATCCATCGGTTTCTTGTTTATAGAGCCCATCAATAGTACTTTCATCTAAATTAATGCTTGACTGTTTAATAGTTGAATCGTTTAATGCTTCTGTTTTAGTGACTCTGTTTCTATCGTCTGGATTACCTTCATTATTATTATTGTTGATATTACTTACAGTTGAGTTGCTGAAATTTATACTAGATTGTTTAATCGTACTGCCATCAACAGTAATATCCTCCATAATGTTTCTAATATTTTGCTCAATATCAGATGTAATTCCACCACTAATATTTGTAATACCTTGTGTTAAAGTAGAAGCATTAATATCATTACCTGTTGCATCTAGTAGTGTAATGCTATTGTTTTGATTGAGTTTGAATGTTTTTGATACCTCTGCTCCACTATTTATTACTGTATGACCCTGATGAATATTAGAGTTTTTAATACTTGTATCTTCAAGTAAGTTTATTTGAGTAATTTCAAGATTCTCACCTGTAGAACCTCCTATACCACCAAAGCCTCCACCCGTACTTCCAGCACTTCCAGAGATATTAGAATCTCCACCAATAATTAGATTACCTTGGGTAATAGTAGATTTTCCACTAGTTACTTCAACACGGCGAACGGTATTGTCTGACTCTAAGTCAGCATAATCTAATCTACTGTTATCTATACTAGTTAACCCTTGATGCAGTTCAGAATTTGTACCACTTATTGTTGTATTCTCTATTAAGTTTCCAGCATTGGCTCCATCTCTTTGTAAAATGGATACATCATTTACATTTGAATTGTTTTGTATATCAGTCTGCCCTTGTGAAACAGTAGCCCCATTGCTAAAGCTTGAATTACTATGCACTTTATTGATTTGGTCTATCTCTAAATCATTGACTACATTCGCTCCTAATACAAAAGAAGTTGCTACTACTGACAAAAGTATTATATTTTTCATTTTGTCTCCTTTCTTTCTATTTATAATTGATAAAAGGTGAATTTTATTCACCTTTCAATCTTAATGCTTAGTGTTCTCCATCATCAAGAGCCCAATCTGTTTTTATAACATAAGCACCTTGTTCACCTTGAGAGAAGCATGATTCACTACCAATTCTAACACACCCTTGTGTTACTGTTGAAGAAGCTATCAATGTTCCACCTGAAATATTATTATTTTGGTCAATATTCAATTCATTAACTTCTGAATCTTCTATATTGGTATGATTTTGAGATACATCTGAGTCAGATATATTTGTTCCAGTAGTAATAGTGTTTATAGCATCTATATCAAGACTAGCAACAGTGCCTCCTGTAATGCCTATTGTAGCCTGTTCTACAGTTGAACCATCTATTGTCGCACCATCAACACTGTTTGTAGTAGTTTGTGTAAGATTAGTTAGTGTAGTTCCAGATGCTGTTAATTCTGCTTGTGTAAGAGTTGAACCATTGTTTAAAGCTGTACCTGTAACACTGTTACTATTGTTAATTACTGGTGCAGATCCTCCTGTAGTCTGAACATTACTAAATGTTGCATAGCTTTGTGAGATATTAGAACCATCTGTCAAATCAGTTTCTCTTATCGCATTATTAGTAGTTAAGCTTAATCCATCGATATTAGAACCATTATTAATTACCAATACAGACTGCTCTACTTTGCTACTATTAATATCACTTCCTGTTGCAGTGACACCTGTTAGTTCATTATGAGAATCAATAGTAAGATTTGTAACTGTTGAGTTATTAATATCAACTGCATCTTGAACTACTGTACTATTATCAATATCCATATCATTTATATAGTTTTCATGTTTAGTATTAGAAGTAAGAGATAGAGTAGAACCACCATTAATATTATATGTATTTTGAGATACTTTACTATCAGGTGTAATATCTGTATTACTTATTGTATTGTGATGTTCCCCAGCTGTATGGGTATCCATAGCTACATTTGAGCCACCATGAACATTTTTATAGTCTTGTATTACAGTTGAGCCTTCAACATTTACATTATTTAACGTATTAGTTGCAATACTGCTTATAGTACCAGTAGAACCCTCATCAACCATTACAATACCTTGTCCTACTTTTGAATCATTTGATATTGAACTTGTACCCTCAATAGTATTTGTCTGTTCTAAATCTAAGCCAGTAATATCAGCACCACTTGCTATTTTAGTATAAGATTGTCTAATAGTTGAGTCACTAATAGCTACATCGTTGTCAATCATGTTTGTTGATTTAATATCAACATTATCTGCATCTGTATCACTAGTATTTGCATCAGTTACAATTAAAGTTCCTTGGCTTACAACAAAGTGACGCTCTACATTACCTGATATATTAGCATTATTAATAGTATTTGTTGATTCTATCTTAAGATCTTTTAAAGTAGAATCTCCACTAACTGCTGTCTCACCTTGGCTTACTTTACCAGCACCATTAATTTCTCCACCATTAATTGAACTATCTGAATTAATAGTTACATTGTTTACTGTAGCATCAACAACTGTTGTAAGACCTTGATGGATATGTGTACTCTCGACACTATCACCATTAACTGTAAGATTATTGATTAAGTTTCCTGTTGCCCCATTATCACCTTTTTGTGTAATAGTCAAATTATCAACATCAGCACTACCTGTAATAGCTGTTGTCCCTTGGTCAACTAATGCATTGCTTACTGTACTACCTAGAGTCTTATTTACTTGGTCTGTAGTTAGATTATCCACAGTTGCACCAAAAAGTATTGCTGAAGTTATAATTGAAATTGCGATTGTTTTTTTCATTTTTTTATCCTTTTTTATCTATTTTTATTGAATAATTGTGCTACCTTGAGATAGCATTGCAGAGTCCATACTTGTACTTTCTACATCATTGTCTTGTGTTAGTGTCAAAGTAGTTACTTGACTATTGTCAATTTCTGTTTTAGCTTGAAGCAGTGTAGAGTAGTTAGTGACTGATGTACCATTAGTAATATCATTTGTAACAACCTGTGTCATATCGTTTACAGTACTACTATCAAAAGTAGTATACGACTGTTTAACGGTTGAATTAGTTATGGTAGCATCATCAATGCTATTAGTAGCATCAATATCCACATCATCTGCTGTAGAGTCAGTACCATTGGAATCAGTAGCAATAAAACCACCTTGGTCAACTTGTGACATATATCCATTAATCGTTGAACCATTACTAATTGTATTGGTAGATTTTAAACCCAAATTAGAGATTATTGAGTTATTAATAGTGGTCTCCCCTTGATTAACCTCTACAGTTCCTTCACCATCACCTACTGTTGATTGGCTAATACTATTAGTCTGTTCAATATTTACATCATCCACATCAGATATTGTTCCACCCATTGCATCAACATTGACTTGTGCTTGATTTACAGTTGCATTGATTATGGTAGAAGCAGTATCTACACCACTGGTTTCATTAATATTTAAATTATCTATTGTGGTAGCAAATAGCATACCCGATGCCACAATCGAGATTAGTATTGTCTTTTTCATCTTAATACCTTATTTTTAAACAAAGGTATAGTGTGCTATAATAAGAAACACTTTATACCTATAGAGTGTTAGCAAACTTTCTCGCCAAAGTTTAGTTTGCAAAGCTTATTTTCCCTCTAGCTAATAGAGGGAGTCCTCCATGAAAGATAAAATCCTCCATTTCAATTAGAATTATAAACTAACAAAGTCAGTAAAAAGTTAGAATTTAACAAATAATAATGTTTTTAAAGGAAAAATAAACGATTTTAAATAAATAAAGATATTCTTTACCTTTTAAAATTTATATATGTTTAAAATAATGATATTCCATCAGTTATTTTCATAGTAAATCATTTAAGTATAGCTTAATCCTAACAGTTTTTAATAATATTATTGACTTATATAATAAAATTAAAAATTGTATTGAATATTATAACTTTATTTAATAATTTTATTAAAAATAATATTAAATAATATAATTTATTGATAAAAAACAAAAAAACCTATATAATAAATAAAATTATCAGAAGGGATAGAGAATAGAAAATTTAAAACATAATTCACTTTTAATGGTGAATAGTAAACACAACAACTATTTTCAAAATTACTTTAGAGAAGTCTATCTAGCAAAAGATAATAGTGATGTATTGGATATTTATTCCCAAAAATATCCTTCGGTTATTTTTGTTAATTGTCATGAAGAGAAGATGAGGGGATTGGATGCAGTTAAAGCCATTCGCCAATTTGATAAAGAGGCAATTATTGCCCTTTTGACTGATAAAATAGAGAAAGAGGAGTTGTTAGAGAGCTTTGGATTGAATCTTATTGCTTGTCTTGTTGAGCCATTTCAAAAAAATGAGATTCAAAAATTATTGAGTAGGATAGATAGTGAACTAACTCCTGCATCTAAAGAGGCTATTTTATTGAAGAATAGATGTTGTTTTAATAGTCAAACCAAAGATTTTTTTAATACAGAACGCAAAAAGATTGGATTGACAAAATATGAGACTCTATTGATAGAGATTCTTTTAAAGCATAAAGACCAATGGGTTGATAATGAGACTATCGGGTATCATATATGGGAAGATGAATTTTATGAAAAGAACTGTACAGGTCGATTAAAAACTTTAATTAATACCTTACGTAAAAAAATTCCTAAAGATACTATTTTAAATAGTTATGGTATGGGTTATAAGATAGAAGTTCTTCACTTTTATCCATCAAAAAAAGATGGATAAACTATTCTAATGCTCTAGAAAATTCATCTTTTACAAAAAAAGCACCTAAAAGTGATGTTAAAATTAATATAATTATAACGCTTATACTTCCAAATGAATTTAAAGATATTTCAATATTATTCGAGCTATTTTTAAGTGTTGTAGGGGTAGATATATTTTGGTACTCACTGCTATAAATACTCTTTATGTAGCTATCTTCACTATAGCTTGTATCTGCAAAGAGTGTTGTATGAAAAAATAGTATTAAGCTTACTATTCTTAAAATCATCTTTTTATTTTCTCTTAAACCTTTCATCTTTTCTCCTTAAGTATAGAAGAGATATTATATAAAATATAAAATTTTTCTTTTATTAAAAAATTAATATTTTATATTAAAATTATGATTTGTGTGGAAAATGTGAACTATTTTAAAATTTTTTGAATATTAGATTTTGCTAAAAAATATAAAAAAACAAATAGTAAATTAAAACTGTTGAAAAATATTTTAATACTCTTCATCATTTAAGAAAAATTCATCATAGCTTCCCTCTTCTAATACATTTGCTAATCCTTTTGATGTCTTTAAGTTTAAATACTCTTTGGCATCATTTAAATCATAATAATAGCGTAGTGTATTTAGTTTTTTCCCATTAACCCAACTAGAGACTAAAAGGTGGTTTTTACGACGTTCTTCCAATTTGGAATATGCTCCATCTGTTGTAAAGCTGTTTGCAAACATATATAGTCTTCCATTTTCTACTAGATAGTTTGCCTTAGTCATTTTCATATCCCCAATAACAGGTTGGTAAGTTACGATATGATTTTGGAAACTTACTTTTATAAGTAAATTTGGGCTATCTTTTGTTGATTTATAGGCAAGGTAATAGTGTTTACCACTCAACATTCTTTTTGTAAAGAAATTATATGTTTTTTTATTTTCTAATCGTTTTAAAGTTGGAGTTGTTACTGGTGCTTTTGATACAGATATAGTTGTAGGTATCTGTTCTGTATTGTCTTCTTCTGATATGGCAACATTTTGATAGTAAGGTACTGGTGTTGGATGTACAGAAGTTTGAGTTCTATAAGAGACTCTTTTAGGACGCTGTTTGTATCTTTTTGTAATATGTCTATATTTTTGAGTATAATTTCTTACTATAGGATATTGCAAGATATGTGTTGAATGATTAATATGTGCATCAGGAAAATAACGTTTAAATTTAGGAAGATATTTGTAGAGACTACGCTTATTATAAACATAATAAGCAAAAGGAATGTACCAAGAGTTCCTTTGAACAATAATAATATGTAAACGTAAATTATTAGGAAGCCTCTCAATATTTCTTTCTAAACCATATAAGTTTTTAAAGCTTCCTAATTTAATAAAATAGCGTTCTGAATTTGCATAAGAGATATTTATAAGAAGTAGCATTGATAATAGAATACGAATCATTGTTTTCCTTTTTAGAAAGAATGATAACATAAGAACTATCTAATAATTGTGTATTTTTTTGCTTTAAAATATATTCTTCTTGTTTGTTGGTATATTGCTCAAAAATCATACAAAAATAAAAATCACTTAGCTTAATTTTTAACTATAATAAGCCAATTTAACTCACAAAAGAGGCAAAATCATGTTAGCAAAAATAAAAAACTTTCTAGGCGTAGAGATTAAAACAGATAAGTACAAAAAAGCAGATGATGCTAAGTTTGGAAAAATATCTAACTTTAAAACACCAGATGAGTGGGTTCGTAGTACTTGTGGATATTGTGGCGTTGGTTGTGGACTCTATATTGGGGTTAAAGATGGGCGACCTGTCTATACCAAAGGCGACCCTGCACACCCTGTTAGTAAAGGTACACTTTGTCCTAAAGGTTTAACTGAACATGAAATGGTAGACTCTGAGAATCGTGTAACTACCCCTATGATTCGTAAAGATGGAGAGTTGAGTGCTGTTGAGTGGGATGAAGCGTTTTCATATACTGCAAAGAAGTTCCAAGATATTCAAGCTAAATATGGGAAAAAAGCTGTTGCTTGTCTCTCTACTGGGCAGTTTTTAACAGAAGATTTTTACACTTTGGGTAAATTTGTGCAACTTGGACTTGAGACCAATAACTATGATGGAAATACCACTTTATGTATGGCATCTGCTGTTATGGGCTACAAACAGACCTTTGGAAGTGATGGACCACCTGCAAGTTATGAAGATTTTTCTCATGCCGATGTGATAATGCTTATTGGGGCAAATATTGCTGATAATCATCCTATTTTAAAACTTCATATTGCTAAAAACAAGAAGATAACAGGAAAGAAGCCTACAATAATAGTGGTTGACCCACGACACTCAAAAACAGCCAATAGTGCTGATATTTTTGTGCCTCTTGCACCAAGGAGTGACTTAGCACTACTTAATGGTCTATGTTACATTATCTTTGAGCAGGGTTGGGAAGATGAGAATTTTATAAAAGAGCGAACAAGTGGAGGCTTGGAGTTTAAGAAGCATATTATGAATAACTACCCACCACAAGAGGTAGCTCATATTACAGGTATTGATGTTAAAGAGCTTTATAATTTAGCTAGAGTCTATGCTAAAGCAGATAGAGCAATGTCGGCTTGGACAATGGGAGTTAATCAAAGTTCTATAGGAACAGACACTGTATCGGCTATTTGTAACTTGGCACTTATTACTGGTAACTTAGGAAAAGAGGGAGCTTCTCCTTTCTCTATTACAGGACAATGTAATGCAATGGGAACTCGTGAGTTTGGATTTACAAGCTCTATTCCTGGGTATAGAAACTATTATTCGGATACAGATAGAGCAGTTTTTGCAGATATTATTGGTGTACCTACAGAGCTTATTCCAACGGCTCGTGGTTACTCTTATCCACAGATTATTGAGGCGATTGACCGTGGAGAGATAAAAGCTCTATGGGTTACAGCAACCAATCCTTTAGTCTCTTTTCCTGACCAAAATAAGTTACGTCGTGCATTAAAAAAACTAGATATTTTAGTGGTTCAAGATGCCTTTATGAGTGATACAGCAGAGGTTGCAGATGTTATTTTTTCGGCTGCTACTTGGTCTGAAAAAGAGGGAACGTATACCAACTCGGAGCGTCGTTGTAACTATGCACGAAAAGCAGTTGAACCTTTGGGTAAAACGATGAGTGATGCAAATATTGTTATAGAGTTTTCCAAATATTTCGAGGGAAAATATGAGCTACTCTTTAAAAATTTTAAAACAAGTGCTGATATTTTTGAAGAGATAAAACGTGTAAGTAAGGGACAACTTTGTGATTATAGTGGAATGAGTTATGAGAAGATAGAGAAACTAGGAGGAATCCAATGGCCTTGTAACGAAGAGTATCCAGAGGGTAAAAAACGGCTCTATACAGAGGGCTTTGAGTGTAAAACCGATGATGGAAAAGCAAAACTCCTTCCTGTTGATTGGAAACCTTTAAGTGAATCGTGTAATCCTAATTTCCCACTCAATCTAAATACAGGGCGAACAGTTGAGCAGTGGCATACACGAACAAAAACTAAAAGTATTGCACTTTTAAATGACTTAGCACCTGAAGCGTGGGTGGAATTGAATCCAAAAGATGCCAAGAAATTAAAAGTAAAAAGTGGAGACAGAATTAAAATAGGCTCTAGCCGTGGTTCGGTAGAAAACTTGATAGTAAAAGTAACAGAAGTAGTACGAGAGGGCGACTGTTTTGTTCCTTTTCACTTTAGCGAACAGTTAATAAACAGTGTAACTATTGCAGATTTCGACCCAAAATCGTTTGAACCAAACTTTAAACAGTGTGCTGTTAATTTGTACTCTGATGCAGTTCCTGAAGGGATAAAACAAGTAGAAATTGAGATTGCTGGGGCTTTGGATAAACCAAAAGAGAGAATGTTTATTAAAGAAAAAGAGAAGATTAAAGAGAGTATAAAAAAATAATTTTATATTATTACTTTTAGTAACAAGAAAAGGGTGGTTAAAAAATAAACAATATATATGTCTTGTTTTTTAAATCTTTTGTTATACTAAATAATAATTTATTACAAAGGATAAAAATGAATTTTACAAAACTATCTTTAATCGCAGTTTTAGCTGTGAGTTCAATGGGAACATCTGCAATGGCATCTGATACAACAGTTGCTGGAAAAGCACAACTCTATTATATGACAAGTGATACAGGAGCAAATGACTTAGGTTCTAATGCAAACTCTTCTACAGGTACTGCTGTAACTCTTGATGTTGCACATAAATTATCTGACTCTATTACTGCAAACTTTACAGCAGTGGGAACTTCTCATTTAGGTCATGATATGGGTGCTAATCAGATGGAAGGTTCTCCTGCTACTGGTTTCTTTAATGTTGCTAATTTAACAGGAACTTTTGGGGATAACACTGTAGTTGTTGGTCGTCAACTTTTATCAACACCAATGCTTGGAGGTTTTGATTGGTTATTAGCTCCAGGTGCTTTTGAAGCAGCTACTTTAGTAAATAAATCAGTAGATAAATTTACATTTATTGTTTCTTATGTAAATAAATGGAGAGCAAATGACTCTGGAGACAATTTCAACAAATTAGCTGATAATAACTATGCATTTGGTGCAGGATATAGTGATGTTGTAGACGCTAACTTGTGGTATTATAATGTTGATGCATTAAACTATACACAAGTGTATGCAGATGTTTCAAAAGACCTTAATGGGGTAACTCTTTCAGGTCAAGGTGTAAAAACTGATTATGATACA
>FPHM01000008.1_pt2 | contig 26477 bp, 29 predicted proteins | sample 1057441 | NCBI WGS metagenome assembly FPHM01 (sample SAMEA4473311, study PRJEB15554) | hydrothermal vent metagenome | biome: marine basaltic hydrothermal vent biome; feature: marine hydrothermal vent; material: water | place: Pacific Ocean | collected 2011-06-14/2011-07-23 | depth 1155 m | reverse complement strand
TTTTAGTATATACTTTGCCTTTAAATATTATAAAATAGACTTAAAAAAATTAATGATACTCTCTGCTATTTTATTGATTCTCTTTTTATTATTAGGCAATGTTTTTGAATTAATTTTTGCGAAAGTTATAGGATATATTGTGACAGGGACACAAGACAGTGGTTTGCATTTTTATGCAGTCAATCAAACTGTAAGAGAAGCTGGACAAATTCCTTTTGAAACTTTTGCAAACCGTATTTCAGGTTCGCAATGGGGTGTAATTATTGCTTTTGTTGGATATATTGTTTTAGTTTTAAAACATAGAGCTTTTATTTTGGCTTTACCATTGATAGGTATCGGTGGATTTGCACTCATTGGTGGGCTTCGATTTACGGTCTATGCCGTGCCTATTGCTGGAATGTCTGCTATTTATCTCTTTTTTGTTTTAGGCGATTTCTTTAGAAATAAAATCTTTAAATTTTCTTTTATTGTTATTGCTACGATAGCAATGATTATTCCTAATATTAATCATATTATAGGATATAAAGTACCAACAGTGTTAAATACAATAGAAGTTTTAGATTTAGCTAAACTCAAAGTGATTTCTGATCCTAAAGATTATACACTTTCTTGGTGGGATTATGGCTATCCTATCTGGTATTATTCTGATACTTCTACACTCATTGATGGTGGGAAGCATAATAATGATAATTTTTTGATTTCTAAAATCATGCAGACGACTTCAGCTGACTTTGCTGTGAATTTAAGTCGTTTGAGTGTGGAGACTTATGTAGATTCTAATTACTCGATTATAGCAAATACACTTTTTAGAGATGAAGAAAAAAAACCTATAGATGTAAATTTAGCTTTATTAGAGTTAGAAGATAAGGCCTATGTATTACCTAAGAAAACACGCGATATTTATCTCTATCTTCCTTACAGAATGTTAAATATATTTCTTACTGTATCAGTATTTGGTAATTTAGATTTAAATACAGGTAAAAAGCTTAGAAACATTAGATTCTTTCCTACTACTCTTATAAAAAATATTGAGGGGAAACATCACTTTAAAAATGGTATTATTTTTGATAGTAAGAAAGGTGAACTCACTATAGGTAGAGAAAAAAGCTCTGTGAAGTATTTTATAACAACCAAAAATACAGCTTCAGGAAATATTCTCTTAGATTCACAAGTCCTACATATGGATGGTAAATATACTGTGATATATATGAAAAGTTACAGAAAATTTGTCATTATCGACAATGAAACATTTAACTCTATGTATATACAGATGTTTATTTTGGGAAAATATGATAAAGACCTTTTTGAACTAGTGATTTCTTCTAATTATAGTAAAATTTATAAATTGAAAAAATAGATGCTTACTCAAAGACAAATTTTAGTAAAACGCGTCTTTGATATTACTATTTCTTTGATAGCCATCATTTTGACAAGTTGGTTAATTTTTATGGCATGGATAGTGGCTTCGATAGAGACAAAAAGTAATGGTTTATTTGTGCAAGAACGCATAGGTAGGTTTGGAAAGATTTTTAAAGTTTTAAAAATAAAAACGATGAAAAATACTAATAAGTTAGAAAGTACGGTAACTATTGATGGAGATAATAGAATTACTTGTAGTGGTAAATTTTTTCGTAAGATGAAGATTGATGAATTACCTCAACTTTTTAATGTATTGTTTGGGACAATGAGTTTAGTTGGTCCTCGTCCTGATGTAGCAGGATTTGCTGATAAACTAGAAGGTACAGATAGGATTATTTTGGAAGTAAGAGCAGGGATTACAGGACCAGCTTCTTTAAAGTATAGACATGAAGAAATGATTTTAGCCAAAGAAGCTAACCCAGAGAGATATAATAGAGAAGTAATTTGGATAGATAAAATAGAAATTAACAAAGCTTATGTAGAAAATTGGTCTTTAAAACAAGATATTCAATATATGATACAAACAATAATAGGATAAGATATGGATAAAATTTTTCTTTCTCCTCCACATATGAGTGGTAAAGAACAGCAATATGTCAATGAAGTTTTTGAGAGTAATTATATTGCACCTATTGGAGCAATGATTAATCGTTTTGAAGCACAAATAATAGAATACACAGGAAGTAATTATGCTGTAGCACTTTCTTCTGCTACAGCAGGATTACATCTCGCTCTTCGTGTGATGGGTATTTCTGAGGGGGATTTTGTCTTGGCTTCGACCTTTACTTTTATTGGTTCGGTGAATGCTATTTTATATCAAGGGGCAAAACCTATTTTTGTTGATAGTGATGAAAGTTGGAATATTTCACCTGAACTCTTACAAGAAGCGATTAATAAAGCACCTAAAAAGCCTAAAGCTCTTATTATTACACATCTTTATGGACAAGTATGTAAGCTTGATGAAATTATCAGAATTTGTAAAGCAGAGGAAATATTACTCATTGAAGATGCAGCCGAATCTTTGGGGGCTTCTTATCATGGGCAACAAAGTGGAACTTTTGGAGATATGGCAGTGTATTCTTTTAATGGAAATAAGATTTTGACGACTTCGGGTGGAGGAATGTTAGTAAGTCATCATAAAAGATGGATAGACAAAGCAAAATTCCTCTCGACTCAAGCCAAAGAAGATAAGCCATATTATGAGCATAAAGAATTAGGCTATAACTACCGTATTTCCAATGTCTTGGCTGCTATTGGTGTGGGGCAGATGGAAGTATTAGAAGAGCGAGTGAATAGAAAAAGAGCAATTTTTAGAGCCTATCAAGAGCAATTATGTATAGTTAACGAAATAGAGTTTATGCCTGAAATTTTGGATAGTAGAGGGACGCGTTGGCTCACAACTTTAATATTACATAAAAAAAAACCTCAAATAGTGATTGAGGCTTTAGAATTAGAGAATATAGAAAGCCGTTTATTATGGAAACCTATGCATTTACAACCTTTATTTAAAGATGAACTATCTATGGTTGATGGTACAAGTGAAAAACTTTTTAAACAAGGGCTTTGTTTACCTAGTGGTACAGCGATGAGTGAAAAAGATATTGAAAGAATCTGTAATAGTATTAAAAAGGCTTGTGTTTAAAAGAAATTAGATATAATTAAGTATAATATATTTTAATCTAAAGGGCAAGAAATGTTTAAAAAAACGATAATTACACTAGGATTTTTGGCAAGTACAGTTTTATATTCTATGAGTATCTCAGAAATAAATACTGCGAGTAAAGAGAAACTTATGGAAATTAAAGGGATTGGAGATAAAAAGGCTTCTGCTATTATTACAGAGCGTTTAAAAGGAAAAATTATTTCTTTTGATGATTTACAGAAAGTATCAGGGATTGGTAAAAAAATGGTTTCTAATATTAAAAATGATATTAAATCTACATCTAGTACAAAATCCTCTATAAAAAAGTCTGATACGAACACAAGTACATAAAGGAGATTTTCTCCTTAACCACATTTACGCTACAATCTTATAATTTATTTATCAAGGTTATTCTTATGACAATCACTCGTTTTGCACCTTCTCCAACAGGATATTTACATATTGGTGGGCTTAGAACTGCCCTTTTTTCGTGGCTTACTGCACAGCATGATAGAGGAGAGTTTCTTTTGCGTATTGAAGATACGGATATGGCTAGAAATTCAGAAGAAGCCAAAGATGCCATACTCAATGCTTTTGCATGGGTTGGCATGGGGCATGATGGAGATGTGGTTTATCAATCTAAACGATTTGAACTTTATAAAACCTATATTGACCAACTCTTATCAGAAGGAAAAGCCTATAAATGTTATATGTCTAAAGAAGAACTAGCGACATTACGAGAAGAACAAATGGCAAAGAAAGAACGCACCCGTTATGATGGGCGTTACCGTGATTTTGAAGGTACGCCACCTGAGGGAATTGAGCCAGTTATTCGTATTAAAGCTCCACAAGAGGGCATGATTTCTTTTGTTGATGGTGTCAAAGGTAAGATTAATATTGCTTCTACTGAAGTGGATGATTTTGTCATTGCTAGAGCAGATGGAAGTCCTACTTATAATTTTGTTGTGGCTATTGATGATGCACTTATGGGACTTACAAAAGTTATTCGTGGAGATGACCATCTTTATAATACACCCAAGCAAATAGTCATTTATAATGCCTTAGGATTTGATTTACCAGCTTTTTATCATGTGGCAATGATTAACAATGAAAAAGGTAAAAAGCTTTCCAAAAGAGATGGTGCAACCGATGTGATGGATTATCAAAAAATGGGATATTTACCTGAAGCACTACTCAATTTTCTTGTTCGTTTGGGTTGGTCTCATGGCGACCAAGAAATATTTTCTTTAGAAGAGATGATTACACTTTTTGACCCTAATAACATCAATAAGTCTTCTTCTAATTATAATTTAGACAAACTTTTATGGCTGAATGCTCATTATATCAAAGAAGCATCAAATGAAAAACTCATCGCTTTACTCAAAAATTTTGATGTTGATTTATCTGCAAATACTAAAGCATCAGAAATCCTCATTGCTACAAAAGAAAGAGGAAAAACACTTATAGAATTAGCAGAACAAATCAAACTCATCACCAATGTACCAACAGAATATGATGCTAAAGCGTCTAAAAAAGCCTTTAAAGGCGAAGCCAAAGCCATACTCAATAGCTTTGCAGATATGCTTATTTTAGCCTCTCCAACGACGAAAGAAGCCTATCATTCTGTGATTGAAAAAATTGTAGAAGAGAAAGAAATAGGATTTGGAAAAATTGGAATGCCTTTGAGAGTGAGTTTATTAGGAAGTATGACAGGCTCAGGGCTTGATGAAATTATGTATATTTTGGGTGTAAGTGAGACGATTGCAAGGATTGAGAGAGCAATTAGGACAATAGGAGAGTAGCGTTTATTTTAAGGAATAAGCATGTTCAATTATCTAAGATACTTCATCGTAATTATATTTTTATACTCCTCATATCTTGTACCTAAACTCTCTTTGAGATACCATAAGTAGAACGCTCTCTGCTCTATAGCCTTATGCTTTCTATTCGTTTTTTTGGCTTTAATAACGGCTCTATCCCATTGGCATGCTAAATTAAAAGCTGTGATAATATCCTCATCTAACCCCAATGATTCGGATACTTCAATAGCCTCTTTGGCTTGTTCAAAGTATCCTAGTAGCAATAAAATCAACTAAACAATAAAATAATTTTACTTCAAAAAAAGTGTATAATTAGTAACGATGAGAGAGCATATGAAATGTATCAGGTTGGTGATTGACTGTTGGTAGTGCATCATCAATCCCTTTTAGGAGACCTTTTCCACCATCTGTGACCGTATTGATAATCTCAATATTATCTTGTGACACTATCTCATTGATATGATTTTCCCATATCTCACCATTTCTATTTTCTGCCAATTGAATATTGAGTATCACTGAACTTTTTGGCTCAACAGTTATGAGTATCGGTGTAGAGCCAATAAATATCTCATCAAGAAGAGCAGTAACTTTAATCTCTCTATCCCTTCTCGTCTTAGGATAGTTGAGATACCATCAATAGCTGTTTTACCTTCCATTCTTTGGCTTACAATCTTCTCAATAATCTTCTCAATAATCTTCTGTTTACTAAGTTTCTCTATCGCTTGGGATGGGGCGAAGATAAAGTTTGTAGCCTCTTGTGCTTCATAAGCTGTGTAGGCTATATCCAGACGAATATTTGGTGTTAAATGTGTAAGTCTTATAAATTTTGGTGCAAATTCATTGGATAAATTAATTTTTTTTTGCTATCATAGGTTTCTATTTTTGGGAATTTTCACTCAATTTCTTATTGAAAAATGCTTGAGTGAATTTTGATACTCTATCTTATTTTTACTTTATCTATTTTGTATTTTTTATTGTAAGTGTAATGTTTGTTTGAAAGATGCCTTGAAGTTTTATAAAGTTGTAGAAGAGTATATCTTCATCTCAATTCAAGAGCAACCACAAGGGATTGCTTCTAAAAAAGTATAGGTTTTCGTAGGGTGCTATTGCCATAGCACCTTTCAAAAGGGGAGGAATCTATTAAAGGTGTGATAGCAATCACATACTATTTTTTCTCTTTAGTCTTTTCTGGAACTCCATCTCCAAATCCAAGAGCATCTTTCACTTTTGCTTCAATTTCATCAAAAAGTTCTTGGTCTTCTTTGATGGTGATTTTTGCATTTTCTTTTCCTTGACCTAGCTTTTTAGAACCATAAGAGAACCATGCACCTGATTTATCAACGATGTCCATTTTTACACCATAATCAATAAGTTCTCCGATATAAGAAATCCCTTCTCCAAACATAATGTCAAATTCTGCTTGTCTAAATGGAGGGGCTACTTTGTTTTTGACAATTTTGGCTTTGGCTCGGTTACCGATACTGGCTTCACCTTGTTTGAGTGTGGCAATTCTACGAATATCAATACGCACAGAACAATAAAATTTGAGGGCATTTCCTCCTGAAGTGGTTTCAGGAGAACCATATCCCATTGTGCCAATTTTCATACGAATTTGGTTGATGAATATGACTGTGGTATTGGTTTTGTGCAAGATAGCTGTGAGTTTACGCAAAGCTTGTGACATAAGACGGGCTTGAAGTCCTACATGTGTATCGCCCATGTCGCCTTCAATCTCTGCTTTTGGTGTTAAGGCTGCGACGGAATCTACAACGATTAAATCCACAGCACCCGAACGCGTCAAAGTCTCTAAAACATCCAAGGCTTGTTCTCCAAAATCAGGCTGAGACACAAGTAAATTATCTGTATCCACCCCTAAGTTTTTGGCATAGACGACATCAAGGGCATGTTCGGCATCAATAAAGGCACAAATCATATCTTTTTTTTGGGCTGAGGCAATAGTTTGAAGTGCCAAAGTAGTTTTACCCGAAGACTCAGGACCATAAATCTCGATAATACGCCCCTGAGGAATTCCTCCAATCCCCAAAGCCATATCAAGACCAAGTGAACCCGTAGAAATACATTCAATAGGCTCAAATTCTTTATCGCCAAGTCTCATGAGTGTCCCTTTTCCAAAAGTCTTATCAATCTGTTTCATTGCCATATCTAGTGCTTTTTGTTTGTTCGCGTCCATTGCCATATTTTATCCTTTAGATGTATAAGAGTATTGTAGTGTGTTTCTGATATGAATGTTATAAATATTTCAAATTGACATATTTTTTTGCTTATTATTCAAAAGTTACCCCAAATACAAACAATGATAAAATATGTTAATTATATAGAGAAAGAGAACCCATGCCAAAAACAATACAACTAGCCCACTCCCCCGATGCCGATGATATTTTTATGTACTTTGCCATTAAATTTGCTTGGGTAGATACGAAAGATTACGCATTTACTAATATCGGATTAGATATAGAAACGCTCAACGAGGAAGCCCTCAAAGGGACTTATGATGTGTCGGCTATTTCTTTTGGAATGTATCCACTCATCAAAGAAGAATATGCACTTTTGAGAACGGCTGTAAGTTTTGGAGAGGGATATGGTCCTAAGCTCATTCGTCGTAAAGATAAGAAGCTCAAACGCAATTTTAAAGTAGCTCTTTCAGGGAACTATACGACGAATGCTATGTTATTTAGAATGTATTATCCTTTAGCTCGTCCTGTGTATATGGACTTTTTGGAAATAGAAGAAGCCGTAGTGAGTGGAAAAGTAGATGCAGGGGTACTGATTCATGAGAGTATCTTAGATTTTGATGAGAGCCTAGAAGTCGAAAAAGAATTATGGGATATTTGGGTAGAACTCGCAGGAGAGGGATTGCCTTTGCCTTTGGGTGGCATGGCTGTGCGTCGTTCATTACCACTAAACCGTGCGATTGATATAGAAAATATTCTCATAGATGGTGTAAAAGTAGCCAATGAGCGTAAAGAAGAACTATGCCAAAAATTAGAAAATGATAATCTCGTACGCATTTCAAGTGATATGCTTATCAAATACTTAGATATGTACGCGTCTGATGAATCTGTGGAACTTTCTCCCTTACAACTCAAAGCCCTTGATACCCTTTATGACTTGGGATTACAGCATGGTTTGTGGTCTGAGGTAATGAAGACTGAGGATTATTTGTTGCCGAAGGAGTATGAGGGGTTGAGGAATAGTTAATGGCATATTGGCAAGTAAGAGATGGTTTTAATCATCAAAATATCGAAAATATTGATAAAATTCAAGTAGATGATTTACTTTTTTTTGTGGAAGAGGGTGCTTTTCTTCTGTATGCACGATGTATAGATAATTTTTCTAATACTATTACAGTAGATAAGTGGAATACTTTTCCTTTACCTATTACTCACACTTCTTTAGAAAGAGGAAGTTATAGTCAAAAAATTGCATTGCTTAAAAATAATGAGAAAATATATGAACTTCTTAATGATATACAATCTTTAAAAGTCTATAAAATCAAGCAACTTAAAGTGACAAATTTTCGTTTATTCAAATCATTAGAGATAAATTTCAATGAAGATGTAAATGTTATCATTGGAAATAATGGAGCAGGTAAAACTACTATTCTTGATAGTATTGCCTTAGGATTTGGACTTCTTCCAACATTTTTTCCTTCTATTAAAGGTATTGGTTTTTCTGATAAAGATTTAAGAATTAATAGTTTAAACAAGAAAGAGCCTTTTAGTAGAATAAAAATAAGTTCTAATCACAATCTCTATTGGGATAGAATAGATAAGAGAGATACAAGTAAAAAAACATCTAAAGAAATTCCTTTTGCTTATGGAAGTAAAGAATTAGAAACTTTTGTAGATACTATAATTGATGCTGATAATGAAGATATAGAGTACACTATACCTTTAATTATGTATTATGGAACTTGTAGAAATTGTTTTGATACACCTATGAGAAAAGTAAATTTTCAAAAAGAGTTTCATCGTTTTGACTCTTTATCTGCTACATTAAAAGGAGCTTCTAATTTTAAACATTTTTTTGAATGGTTTGATGCGATGGAAGGAATAGAACGAAGAGAGATACAAGCACAAAAAGATTTTGATTTTCAATTGCCTGAATTAAAGAATATACGAGAAGCTGTGGCAATGATAGAGGGCTTTCAAAATCCAAGAGTAAAAATTAGACCTTTACAATTTATTGTAGATAAAGTAAATGATGATGGTTCACTTCAAGAATTACAAATTGAACAATTAAGTGCAGGATATAGAGCAACTCTGTCAATGATAATGGATATATCAGCCCGTATGTCACAAGCTAATCCTCATATAGGAAATAAATCAGAAGCAATTATCTTGATAGATGAATTAGATTTACATTTACATCCCAAATGGCAACAGACTATTTTATCTGATTTGAGACGGACTTTTCCTAATGCTCAGTTTATTGTGACGACGCATAGTCCACATATTATTTCTTCTATTCAAAAAGAAAAATTATTGAAACTTGAAAATGGCGTTATAGAAAAACAGTATCAATCAACCTATGGAAAATCTATTGATGAATTATTATTAAGTAGTTTTAATTTAGAGAGTTTGAGATATCCTAAAATAAAAGATAAAATTACCTTTTTAGAGAGATTTATCTATAAGCATGAATATACAGAGAAAGAGTTTAATAGATATTTAGAAGAGTTAGCAAAAGAGATAGGCAAAGATGATATAGCTATTTTAAAATTAAGATTAGAAAAACGCAAAAGAGATAAGAATGCGAAAAATTAATAAATTAACGCCTTTAGCTGATTTTAATGGGGATAACTATAATAGAGATTGCACTACTTGGAAATGTTTTCATGAGAAGTATAAAGAAATTTTTTATGAGACGAGATTTCAAATATTAGTTGATGAACAAAATCAACAGTGTGGATATACAGAGATTTATATCAATAATGAAGAAGAATCTCATATTGACCATTATGTGAAACAAGAGTATAATCAAAATTTAAAATTTGATTGGAATAATTATATTGTAGCAACCAAAGATAATAATTTTGGAGCAAATTATAAAGATAATACTTATAAAATACAAAAAAGTGAATATGCTTTAATCTTTAATCCTATATTTGATACTGTTGAAGAACATTTTTATTATGATGAGTTTGGAATGATTATAGAAGATGAAGGAAAAGTGCAAAAGACAATAGAGGTATTCAATTTAAATCATAGCTTATTAAAGTTTAAACGAAAACAAATTATTTCGTTAATTGAATACTTTAAAAATGATGGTTTATCTAATCTTGAAATTAAATTTGAATTAGAAGACTATGGTTTTAAAAGTATTATAAATCAATATTGTAAAGAAGAAAATTAAATGTATTTAAAACCCATAAATTTCAAAAAACACTCAAGCATCAAAATAGGACAAACCGTAGAAGTCCTAATACTAGAACTTAATGACAAAATATCAAAAGACAGATACTTAATAGGTGGAGCAAATAATCTTTTACTCTCAAATAATCCTCCACCTCTTATGATGCTTTCTAAAGACTTTGCAAGTATTGAGCAAGAAGATAATATCCTAACCATTGGGTCTGCGATGCCTACTGGGCGAATCGTTTCTTATATGCGTAAACATGACATTGCAGGATTTGAATTTTGTGCTAAATTACCTGGGACACTTGGGGGGATGTTGGCGATGAATGCTGGGGTGAAGTCTTATGAGGTATTTAATATTTTACATTCTATTAAAATTAATGATGAATGGATTTTGAAAGAGGATATTCCTCATGGCTATAGATTTGCATCTTTAAATGGAGTCGCGACTCATGCTAGGTTTGAGAGTAAAAAAGGCTTTAGTCAAGACTTACTTGATGAACTTTTAAATTTGCGTTCTAATCAGCCTCATGAGCCTTCTGCTGGGTCAGCCTTTAAAAATCCTGAAGGTGACTATGCAGGGCGATTGATTGAGGCTGTGGGGCTTAAAGGGTTTAGAAAAGGGGATATGGCTTGGAGTGAAGTGCATTCTAATTTTTTGGTAAATTTGGGGCAGGGGAGATATGAAGATGCTAAGTTTTTGATAGATTTAGCAAAAGAAAAAGTTTTAGAGAAATTTGGAATAGAGATGAAAGAGGAGATAAAAATCCTCTAAGTGTTTAGTCTAGGGGTTTTCTTACACATCTTATCATATTTGATTGTCTTGGAGAACGGGCATAACGCAAGGAATCTGTAGGATAGATAACATAATACTTATTTCTTGTTGATGCTGTGGAAGACCAAAAATCATGTTCTTTTGTATGGGTAAAGACTCTGGAATTATGATAATAAATATGTACAAGTTCATCGGAGGTAGGTAAACGCCAATCTACATATCCAGCATAATCTAAGCCTTCACAATATTGTGTCGCATGTGCGAAGTTTCCTGCTTTTTGATAGGATCTTTCTTGTTTAAATGCTGTATTTTCATCTTCTGTATAGGCTTGATCTTGCCAAATGAGTCCTGTAGATCTTTCTTTGTAGACAAGGTCATCAGGGTCAGAGATGCTGTCTATAATTTCTATATCAGGTAAGCTAGGTGTAGAAGTACTACTCGAAGTTGAAATGGATGGTACAGTACTAATGACTTCTGCTTCTCCTCCAATATCTCCTCCTCCTAGAATAAATGTTGAAGAGAGAAATAGACTAAGAATAATCGCTTTATGTTTCATGGTTTTCCTTTGAAGTAAACAATAGCTTATATCATAAACTAAACTATATCAAACCAAGCTAAAAGCTAAGGGTATATGGTAATTTTAGCCCCATTCGATACGCCATGCCAAAGATTATCCATACTACTATTGCTTACAGCAATACAGCCTTCTGTCCAATTACTTTTGAGTGTATGGTCGTCACCTCTGCCATCAGCATTCCATTTAGGTTGTCCATGTATGGTAATATACCCTCCTGCATCAAAACCTTTTTTTCTGGCATTGTCACGGTCTTTTTGATTGGGATAGGAAATGAGAAGAGATTTATACAGTCTTTTATCACATTTTTTGCGTATAATCGTATAGCTCCCTTCAGGTGTACGATAATCCCCTTGTTTGACTTTATGTCCTTTGTTGGCATTTTTTCCCAAAGAAATACGGAAAGTATCTCTATGTTTACCTTTGGTAAAGGTTTTGAGTTTCTTTTGTTTTTTATACACAACAATGTAATCTATAGGCATCCCCCTAAGTTCAGAATGTTTTTTTAGGGCTTTTTTACAAGGCTTTGTATTATAAGGTATTTTTTTATTTACAGGTAGATATTGTGGTGTACAAGCACTCAAAAGTAAAAGAAGACTTAGAAGATATGTCGTTTTCATATTTTAACCCCAATCTTGATTTTTTTCTCTAGATTTATGTTTTTCTTTTTTATAGCTTGTAGCATTTTTGAGCTTTTGTAAACGATTGAGATTACTCATTTCAGGTTCTCTTATATCTTTGAGTATCTTATCATTAAAATCAATATCCAAACAAGTATCTTTATGTAAGCGTAGAATATAGGCTTTGAGATGTTGATGATATTCAGAATCTAGTCGTATGTCTTCTCTTTTGTCAAATCTTTTTTTGAGTTCTTGAAATTTATTGATAAATTGTTTGGCTGTAATATTGCTATCTCTAAGCATACGAAAAATATTTTTAGAAATTTTTTCTAATTCTATAATATATTTTTGCCTATTGAATTTGTCTATTTGTTTTTGAGTAAATGCCATCTTAAAGAAAACTATTTAAAGTTTCCAAAGACTAAAGGGGCTTTTAAATCTAAGGTCTTGACTTCTTGCATCACGGCTTGTAAATCATCAAGCTTTTTCCCTGAGACGCGTACTTCATCGCCTTGAATAGAAGAAGAGACTTTAATTTTCATGCTCTTAATGGCTTTGACAATTTGCTTGGCTTCCTCTTTGTCAATAGTATCCACAATGCGATAAATGACTTTGGTATTGCCTCCAGATATGCCTTCTGTTTTGACTTCTTCTAAAGATTTTCCTGCGATGCCTCTTTTGATAAGTTTTGAAATAAGTATATCTTTGAGAGCATCAATCTTACTATCAGATGAAGAAGAGAGAGACAGTGTTTTTCCTGCTTCATTGAGATTAAAGTCTGCTTTTAGACCTTTAAAATCAAAACGCGTTGCCACTTCTTTTTCTGCCATGATGAGTGCATTTTTGAGTTCCATCATATCAAGTTTTGCTGTGATGTCAAAGTAATGTTCTTTTGCCATATTATGCTCCTTTTTTGAGTGAAAATTTTGGTAAATTTAAAATAGGATATTTTTCACTTAAAATTTTCACTTCATTATCTACATTTTCACCAATGAATATAAGTAAAGATTTCTCTTTATAATCTACTAATTCTTCAAAAGAAGTATCTCCAAAAGAATAATTTACAAAAATAGCATTAGGTACATCTTTGACTTTGATAATACCTTTGACTCTATAAATAGATTCTGGAATATTTTCTAAAATTTTATCTACATCAGCAAAATTTATATCTTCTTGGAGATAGGCTACTTTTTGTGTAATGGAATCTTTGAGTGTATGGTCAAGGTGTGTGAAGTCTTCTGCTAGAGCGACAACTTCTTCAACTTTATAAATACCTTCAAAGAGTTCTTTCCCTACTAAGCCTTGTTCTGCTTTGTGAATGCTATAAGAATTAAATATAGGCTTGGCTGTCATCGTATTTTTGATATTATATTTATTTTTGAGTTCTGCTATTTCTATTTCTAGTGTTTTTAGTTCTTCTTGCGTGACTAAGTCTATTTTGTTTAGCACGATAATATTTGAGCCACCGAGTTGATATTTGGCTGTAGAATTGTCTTTGTAAGTATCAAAGTTTTTAGAATCAACCACACAAATGACACCATCAACAGAAATACCCATATTTTGCAAAGAAAGGAAAATAGGAAAAGGTTCAGATGCTCCAGAAGTTTCTACAAAAATAATTTCAGGGTCATATTTTTGGATAATTTCTAAGACCCCTGCTTCAAATTCTTCTGCGAGTTGACAACAGATACAGCCTTCTGAAATTTCTAAGACTTCTGAGTGTACATTTTTGAGTATTTTAGAATCTACGCCTATATCTCCAAATTCATTGACGATAATGGCTATTTTTTTATCAGTAAAATTGGCTTTAACCGAATTTGTGAGCATGGTAGTTTTACCTACACCTAAAAAACCTGTAAGAACAAAAGAGGAAATCATGGACGACCTTAGAAAAAAATAGTGTAAAAAATATTATAAAAAAATAAGCGTTTATATTTTGATAATATTTAAAGGAGGAGGCTTTACAACTGTGAAAACACAGTTGTAAAAGATTAAGCTTCGACTGCTGATGCAGGAAGAAGCATAGGCTCAAGACCTACTTCTTTTGCCCATGCTGCTGTTAAGTCATAAGCAGCAGATGCAGTTTCAAGATTTTTTTGAATCAAATCTCTTTTTTTCTTAAATTTCTTTTCAATAACGGAGTCAAGTGATGCCGTACCACCAGAAGCCACATATTTCTTAAGGAATCTATCTTTAATTCCTTCTTCAATTGCTGGTTTACCAACAGTTCCTAATGCTCCAAATAATGCACCTAGCATTGCCATGTTTGTTGCAAGTTCAGTACCAGCAAGTTCAACAGCAAATTTAGTAAAGTCTCTTGTGAGTACTTTTACATTTTTATCGGCTAAGATTTTTTTATCACCTTCTGTTAAAAGCTCAATGTCAGAGTTAATAATAACCAAACCATTGTCTTTGATACCAGCATAAAAAGGCATAGTATATGATTTACCCATAGTCACAACTTGTGGGTGATAAATCATAACGATATCAGGGTAAATTACTTCGCCTCTATCATAAATAGGTACTGTACCTATTCTTGTATAAGACTCAGAAGGTGCCATTCTTTTTTCAGCTCCAAAAAATGGATTTGAAACAGCATAATAACCATCAGTATCAGCAGCAGTAGCAGCAATGTGAGCAGCAGTTACAGCACCTTGTCCACCAAGGGCAGGCATTCTAATTTTAATCGAATCTTTAGCCATTATAGAATTCCTTCTTTTTTACATTTTTTCAAATATTCTTCAGCTTCTGGAGAAATATAACGGAAAGTTTCAAATCTATCTTTATCTTGCTCTTTCATTTCCCATAAACCTTCGTTTGCAGCCAAACCAATTTCAAGAATACACGGAGTATAAAGGTGAATATATGTTGGTCCAAGTTCTCTAGCAATAAGTACAGCTTCTCTAAGCACTTTAGCCACTTTCTTAGGAGCAGATGCTGTAAGTTTTACAGAATACTGACAACCTGAAGTCACAGCGAGTTCCCACATAGGTACTTTTTCAAATACTTTACCTTTAGGTGCCATCTTAAAGACTTGACCTTTAGGAGTTGAGCCTGATTCTTGTCCACCTGTGTTTGCATAGACTTCATTATCAAAACAAATTGTAGTGATTTTTTCTTGTCTAAAGAATGATTGAAGTGTATAGTCAAGACCAATATCAATTGTTGCACCATCTCCTGCGAGAACGATAACATCTTTTGTCTTGTTAGGGAATCTCCACTCTAAAGTTCTTTTGATACCAGATGCAACGGCATTTTGGTTACCAAAAAGTGAATGCACAGTATGCAATGCAATGTGTGGGAACATCAAAGAAGTACACCCTGTTGAGTTGACAATAATTGTCTCCTCAGGAACAGGAATAGCAGCAAGAATATATCTTAATGCTGCGGCTTCTGGACAACCAGCACATAAAGAATGTTCTTCAAGAATTTCTTTTTTGTCTGTAAGGTCTGAAATACCACGGTTTTTAGTGGCTGTTGCAGCCCATGTTGCATTTTCCTCAAGATCAAGAATATCTTTTGGCATAATGTCTCTAAACTCAGGATTAATCTTATAAATATCTACTGACATATTACTCTCCTTTATCTATTTTAACGAAGTCAAAAACTTCTTTAAGAATTGCTTCAACTGGCATTGACATACCACCAGCAACTCTAGGTCTTCCAATAATTTGTGCTTCAGATTTGCTGTAAAGTGCTTTAATCACTTCGTTATTCAACCAACCTGTAACATTAAACTCTGGTACAAAAATATGCTTAGCATGTTTAGTAGCTTCTAATAACTCATCTGTTGGGAATGGTCTAATTGTTCTTAATTTAACAACTTTAGACTTAATTCCTAACTTAGTAAGTTCTCTATTGGCTTCTTTGGCTTGGTGAGACGCTGTACCACAAGCAACAAATACAATTTCTGCATCTTCGTCACCTACTGAGTGTACAAGTCCCTTAAGGAAATGCTTTGCATAAGGTCTTGATCTATCTACTGCTGATCTTACTTCCCACTGCCATGAAGCGTGAGTTGCATAAGAAATATAGTTAGACTTCATTACAAATGGATCTCTAAGGAATCTCCCAGGAGGCATCTCTGAATCAATTGGAGGTAATGGTGCTTTGTATGGGTCATAAGGAAACAATGCAATATCATCAGCTGGAAGCATTACAGATTCTCTTGTATGAGATACAAAGAAACCATCAACAACAGTCACGATAGGAACATGAACATCAGGCATTTCTGCTACAGCAAATGCTGCAATTGTCATGTCAAAAAGTTCTTGAACATTTTCTGCATACCAAATCATACAACCCGTCTCAAGCATGAAAGAAACTTCCAAGTTATCGGGTTGAATAGTAAGTGGTGAGTTAATTCCTCTTGCCATCAAAATGAGTTGACATGGAATTCTCGTACCTGACCACATTGGAAAGTTTTCCATTGCTCTTAGCGTTCCTGGACCTGAAGTTGTTGTTACGGTTCTTGAACCTGCCATTGCACAACCTGCAACCTCAGACATAACACCAAATTCATTTTCCCCTCTAAAGTATGTACCAATATATCCCTCAGCCCATAGTTCACCAATAAGGTGAGCTGCTTCTGATTGTGGAGTAATAGGGTACGATACAGATGCATCTACTGTACATCTTTTCATTGCTTCTTTTGTCACTTCTGAACCAGTCATAAAGTGTTTTTCTCTAGGCGCTTCAAAAAGCAAATGGTCAGCCGAAACCATAGTTTGACCTGCCCAGTTTTTGTCTCCGTCTATTCTACTGTGTACGCTCATAGTAATTTCCTCTTTCTATTTGCCAAGTTCTTGCTTGACTTCTCTAGCAATCTTGTTAAACTTTTCTAGTTCTGCAACATGGGTATCTCTAATAGTAGCCATTGCATCTTCGTGACCAGAAAGTCCACAGATAGCAGCTGTATAACAGTCTGTTTCAGATCTAACAATTTTTAACGCAACATTTGCATAATGACAGTGAACACCAATAAAAATTGCTGCTTTAATGTTGTTATGCCAAATAGTTAAGTTAGGGTGATTAGGATTAATCTCAACTTCTGGGTCAATTTTAGGATATTTTGGTCTATAATCATACATTGGTATCATTTTAGCACCTAAAATTTCTGACATCTCTTTAATAAGAGTTGCTTTTACTTTTGCTTCTTCGTTCCACGCATACAATACTTGTGGACCAGGGAATATTGTTGCATTGTCACTTGTTAGCATTACTCTAGCAATTTCTCTCATTGCTACTTCTTCATCAACGATGTCCGTTAATAATATCCCTTTACCCTTTGGTGGTGTGTATAAACCATCATAAGTTGCTACTGGATATGGTGAATAATCAGCTGGGCCTAAATTAGCCATGTTTTCTCCTATATATACTTTTTATATACTTCTCTTGCCATGTGTGTAAAGTTTATTTTCATAATTAAATAAGGAATGAGAATAAATCTTAAACACATGGCAGAGCAGTATGTTCTCTTGTAGATTTACAAGAGAGATTGAGCAGTTTTGTAAAGAGTTTATCACCCTTCACAAAAAAGTGACTAGCCTTCTGTTGTTACCATTGCCATTTCAATACAATTTCTGTCAAGAAGATCAGAACATACATAAACACAAATTGCACATCCTTTACATCTATCTTCATCAACCCATGAAGTTTTGTTTTTTGCATCATACATGAGTGTATTTGCTTCTGGACAGTAAAGTGTACACATATTACACTTATAATCAGAACATTTGTCAGAATCTACTTTTGCTACATAATACATTAATTTTCCTTTGTTATATTTCTATTTTAGTGATAAGATCAGCATTTTCTAAATCAATAGAATCAGCCATTTTAAAAGTTGCGTTAATTACTTCCATGTTTTTAGCAAGTAATTCTTCTTTTTTCTTAAACTTTTTCTCAATTGCAGAATCTAGTGATGCTGTACCACCAGAAGCGACAAACGAGTTACCTAAGAATCTTTCTCTTACCGCAGCTTCAATATGATCTTCATTCACAAGACCAGTAAGTCCAAGAACCATACCCATCATTGCCATGTTTGTTGCAAGTTCTGTACCAGCTACTTTCATAGCAAGTTCAGTCGCTTCAAACATAACCACTTTTGCGTTAAGGTTTCTTAATACTTCTTTGTCTTCTTCTTCAAGAACATCAATATCAGAGTTAATGATAATTAAAGCATTTTTCTTAAGACCTGTATAAAAAGGCATTGTATAAGACTTACCATGTGTAACCACTTGAGAGTGGTAAATCATAATAATATCTGGGTAAACCACTTCACCAACTTCATAAATTGGTTGAGAAGAAGCTCTTACATAGGCTTCAACAGGTGCCATTCTTTTTTCAGAACCAAAAAATGGTACCAAAGAAGCAAACTTACCTGCATTGTCCATAGCTGTTCCAAGAATATGAGCAGAGGTAACAACCCCTTGTCCACCAAGTCCAGAAATTCTTATGTTATATCTTTTTTTATCTGCTGCCATATTAGCTAACCTCTTTTTTCTTTTTCGCTTCAACTACTTTAAATAGTTCTTTAGCTTCATCAGTCATAAATTCTTCAAAAGCAAAACGACCTTTTTCTTTCTCTTTAGCATCTCTAAATACATCAGGAGTTGGAATAGAATATTCAATGTTACAAGAAGTATATACATGGATGAATGTTGGTCCAAGTGTTCTTGCTGCAAAGATTGCTCTTCTGATTGCTTTGGCTGCTTTGTTGATATTTGTCGGAGACATCTTAACAACATACACACATCCAGCAGTAATCGCTAGTTGCATTGCAGGCATTTTACCAAAGTTTTTACCTTTTGGAGACATCTTAAGTACAGCACCTTCGATACTCATACCAGACTCTTGTCCACCAGTATTTCCATATACTTCGTTGTCAAGCATAATAGTCGTAAATTTTTCTCTTCTGAACCATGCATGCATAGTCATAGAAAAACCAATATCCATCATTCCACCATCACCAGCAATAGTGATAACATCTTTTTGACGATCAGGGAATCTAAGTCTAAATGCTCTTGTAATTCCTGATGCCATTGCATTTTGGTCACCGTAGTTACCATAGATAAAAGGAACAGCAGCTTGAGAAATCGCAAGACGACCACAACCAGCAGTACCAATAGTTACTGTATCTTCAGGATTTGGAAGTGATGCAAAGATGATTTTAATGTAATAAGCCATCCAACAACCAGAACACATAGGGTGTTCTTCTACCAATTCTTTGTAAGTTCCCATGTTTTTAACGCCTACTTTAGAGTAGTCTTTTCCAAATGGGCCGTAATCTACCAATTCAACATAATCTTTTGGCAAATATCTCTTAAATTTTGACGCTGGGATCATATAATTTAAACTCATAATCTATCCTTTTTTATGCTTGTAATGTTTCAGATTCCATACCAAGTGCGATATAAATCTCTTCCATAATTAATTCTACTGGTAGTGTCATACCACCATAAACTCTTGGACCTTCAACAACAATTCCACCATTTGGAATAGAAGCTTTAATCTCTTTAGACAACCAACCAACAATATTATGTTCAGGAACAATAACAGCTTTAGCGTCTTTCAATGCATCATTGATTTCAGCTGTTGGCCAAGGTCTAATACATTTAACTTTAACAAAACCAACACTTAGGTTTTCTTCTTCAGCATATCTATTTGCTTCTCTAGCTTGTGCAGCAGCACAACCAGAAGCAACGAGCATTACATCAGAACCAGGGTTAATTATTTCAATTGGACCACCAAGGTATTGATATACATATTTCATTGCTCTTCTGTTACAATCCCAAATCTCTTGTTGCCATACTGAGTGAATCAAGTAAGACATAAAGTTTGATTTTTGTACAGGTGCATCTCTTTGAATTCTTGCAGGTGGTACTTCGTTATCCATTGCAGGAACAGGAGCATGGTAAGGGTCAACTTCGTTAAATGCTAAGTCTTCACTCATCATATTAACATACCCTTTAGCATGTGTTACAAAGAAACCTTCTGTTGAAACAGATACAGGAATATACACATCCACTTTTTCAGTAATTGCAAATGCAGCTAGTGTAAAGTCAAATGTATCTTGCTGATTTTCAGCATGAAGCATCACAATACCTGAATGCATTAAGTATGCCATTTCAAGGTTATCTGGTTGAATTGAAAGTGGTGCATTAATAACTCTTGTAAGTACACCAAGTACACAAGGGATTCTGTGTCCAGGCCAAGAAACAATTGCTTCAAGCCCTCTTAAAAGTCCAGGTCCAGAAGTGGCTGTAAACATTCTTACACCCCCTCTAGCAGCACCAGCAATCGCAGACATAGTACCAAGCTCTTCTTCTGCTCTGTAGTACTCTTTGATGTGACCTTGTGCATAAATATCACCAACAAGGTGCATTACTTCTGATTGAGGAGTAATAGGATAGGCAATCGCCATATCAGTACTTGATCTCTTAACAGCTTCAGCCATAGCTTGAGCACCTGTAATAAAGTGCTTTTCTCTTGGAGCCTCATTTAAGAGGTAGTCCATATCTACTAATGTTTTATTTAAACTCATATATATCTCCTATTCTTATTCAACAGCTGTAACATGTTCACCTTTTTTAGACATAATGAGAGATCTATACTCACCATAATCTGCAGGCGTAAGTGTTCCCCAATCTTCTTTTGGTAAAGAAGGGTTTTCTGGAGGCATTGTTGTTGTATGTTCGATACCAAGTTCATTTCTAACTTCGATAATGATTTCTTTGAATTTAACAATAGAATCAGCATGTACATCTCTGATTGAAGCCATTGCTTCTTCATGACCCATCATTGCACACATTGCAACGGTATAACATGAAGTACCAGCTCTAATCATTCTTAGAGTAAGGTTTGCATAATGACAGTGAACACCAATAAACACACAAGCTTTAATCTTATTGTCTAAGATAGTTAAGTTAGGGTGATTTGGATTAATTTCAGCTTTAACATCAATTTTCGGATATTTAGGTCTGTAATCTGGCATAGGAATAATTTTACAGTTAGGAATCTCTGCTGCCATATCTAAAATAGCTGCTGATTTATCTGCTACATCATCTCTCCAGTCCCATAATACTTGTGGACCAGGGAAAATCGTTGGATTATCCATTGTTAATAATGCTTTTGCAGCATCTCTCATCGCCTCTTCTTCAGATACGATATTACCATAAAGTAGTGCTTGACCTTCAGGTGAGAGTTCTACACCCATAGATGGTGCCGATTGTGGCATGTAGCCAACTGGACCAACTGTTATTTTCTTTGACATATTTTGGTTCTCCTTAATAAATGTTATCAAACATGATTTGACTTCAGCTTATAAGCTAAGCTATCGTATCTAAAATATCTCTAAACTCCGATGAATGGAGTTATATTTAGATTTCAAAACAGTATAAGTGTGTAATATAGTAATATAATAATGACTTTAATTACACTTGAATCTTCATAAAAATAGGCATTTAACTTTTATTAAGTGCTGTAAAGTAACGCTTACCTTTATTTTGAAACCTTATAGTTTAAATTTAATATAATTATAGTAAAGAGAGGATTAAATACTTGTTTTGCTAGAAAATAGATTTTTTTACTGTGTATATTCTTCACAGTATATGAAAGAGAGAAAAGTAAGCCCAAAGAGGGGCTTACTTGGAGGAGATATTATTTATCAGTAGAAATTGTTTTTGCTGAATCATTTGCATTGTTAGAAACAGTCTGAACAGATGCTGATGAATCTTTAGAAATAGTTTTTACAGAATCACTTACACTTGTATTTGTAGACTCTACAGAAGCTCTTGTGTCGCTAGAAACACTTTTCGCAGAATCATTCACTTGTGTTGCTACAGTATCAACAACAGATTTAGAATCAGAAGAAACTGTTTTTACAGATGCTGTACTGTCATTAGACACAGTTTTTACAGAAGCTGTAGTATCATTAGAAAGTGTTTGTGTTGTTGTGTTAAGGTCAGAAGAAACGCTTGTAAGAGTATCTCTTGAGTCATTAGAAATTGTTTTTACAGAAGTCACAGCGTCTTTAGAAACAGCAACTGTAGATTCTTTCATTTCTTTAGATGCCACAGTTGCAGAAGCTTTAAGGTCATTTGTTGTATTTGTCAGTGCATCTTTAGTATCTGTTGAAACAGATACAATTGTATCTCTGCTATCACTTGATGTTGAAACTTCAACAGTTTTAAGGTCATCAGAAACTTTTACAGAAGTGTCTTTTGCATCTGTGCTTACAGAAGTAACTGTTCTTTCAGCTGATTTAGTTGTCTCAACTGCACCATCTTTTATTGCTGCTAGAGAATCTTTAGCATCTTTACTGATACTTATAATGGCATCTTTCATGTCTTTAACCATAGAATTCATGTTGAAGTCCGAGTTAGATTCTTTTACTTCTGTAACCACTGGAGCTACTACAGCTTTTGTTGCTACAGCTACAGCTGGAGTGGCTACTACTTGTACTGCTGGAGGAGTTTCAGCATTTACGCTTGTAAGTAATGCTGCTAGAACGATAGAAGTTGTAATTAATTTTTTCATTGGATATTCCTTGTTTGTTTAAATGATAAGGAATTATAGTCAAAGTTTTATTATAAATAACTTAAAGTTATTATTTTTATAATTTAAAATTATTTTATAAGAGAAATGAAGAGGTAAAAAGAAGAAAAAAGCAATACTTATAAAGTATTGCTTTGGAAATTAGATTTCGTTAGAAATAGTTTTTGCAGAATCATTTGCATTGTCAGAAACAGATTTTACAGAAGTTGAAGCATCAGTAGAAACAGTTTTAACAGTATCAGAAGCTGTATCATTTACCGATTTAACAGAAGCAGAAGCATCAGTAGAAACAGTTTTAACAGTATCGTTTGCAGATGTAGCTACCGTTTTCACAGAAGCAGTAGTATCAGTAGAAACAGATTTAACAGAAGCAGAAGCATCAGTAGAAACAGTTTTAACAGAAGCAGTAGAATCGTTAGAAACAGTTTTTACAGAATCAGAAGCATTTGTAGAAACAGATTTAACAGAAGCAGTAGAATCATTAGAAACTGTTTTGATAACATCTGTAGAATCTTTAGATACAGCAATTGCAGAATCTTTCATTTCTTTAGAAGCTACAGTTGCAGAATCTTTAAGGTCTTTTGTTGTGTTTGTAAGTGCATCTTTGCTATCTGTAGAAACAGAAACAATAGAATCTTTAGAATCTTTAGAAGTACTGACTTCAGCAGTTTTAAGATCATCAGAAACTTTTACAGAAGTATCTTTTGCATCAGTACTTACAGCAGTAACAGTTCTTTCAGCTGATTTAGTTGTCTCAACAGCACCGTCTTTCATACTTACTAAAGAGTCTTTAGCATCTTTACTAATACTGATTACAGCATCTTTCATATCTTTAACCATAGAGTTCATATTAAAATCAGACTCTGCTTGTACGCTTGTTAATAATGCCGCTACTACGATTGAACTTGCAATAATTCTTTTCATTTTTGTTATCCTTTGGATGTATTTTTTATGGAGTAATTATAATAAACATTATATTAAAAATAACTTATTATTATAAAATATATCAAAGATATTGGCATCTTTCAAACAAACATTACACTTACAATAAAAAATACAAAAAAGATAAAGTAAAAATAAGATAGAGTATCAAAATTCACTCAAGCATTTTTCAATATAGCTCTATTGCAAAAGAGTACGAAAAAGAGCAGGTTTGTTTAAAAGAGCAGAGAGCGTTTAGGTACAAGATATAAGGAGTATAAAAATAGAGTATTTGATGAACTTGATAATATCATTCAAGCCTCTTCAATGGTTGAGTGCATTAATTCACTTCTTCGTCCCTATCTCAATGCTTCTAAAAAGCTTTTATCTCAGTTTATTAGCTCTAAAGATAGTAACTTTTTTAATTCCCTAAGAGCCAAAGGGGGAGCTATGGTCTTTTTTTGGGAGTTGTGAAGGATATCCTTTATTAAAAGAGGTATTATAGCTTTTTAACGCTTTTAGTGTATTTGACATAAGTAGTTCTTCTTTTATCAATAAGTTGTATTCAAAATACTTTATCAAAGCCTAATCTCCACACCCTCTTTTGTCACTTTGATAGTCTGATATTTATTATAAAGTACATTTGACCCCTCTTGTACTTTGATAAACTTTCGTTTGGTATAATCAACTTCATAATCTCCTGCTGATTTGACTGAGAAATCTACACAGAGTTTTCCAGCAGAGGCAATGACAGAATCAGGTAGGTTTTGTTTGTCTGTTTTGATGATGACATGGCTAGAAGGCACATTGCGAATATGCATCCAAAGGTCATTGGCTTTGGCGATTTCTAGGAGTTTTTGATTTTCATTGCTGTTTCGTCCTACCAACACTTTATAGCCCTCAATCCAAAACAGTTCGCCCTCTCTTAGTTTCTCTTTTTTCCTCAAAGATTTTGCGCGTTTTGGTACAAGCAGTTCCATTTCATAAGGTGTTTTGGCTTGTTCTAGTGCGAAGTAAATATTTTCATAAAATGCTTTCTTTGAACGCAAGTTTTCTTCTTCTATATGTACTTTTTTTGCCTTAGACTTATTGCGTTTAGAGAGATTAAAATAATAATCAGACATACGATTCACCGTCACATTTTTGGGCAAAGGAATACTCACTTCTTTGCCATCAAAATCATAAGTCTTTAACTTCGTATCATAAGGTTTAATCTGATATAAGTTTGCCAAAATAAGATTTCCACTTTGCTTATGTATTAGCGATTGGGATTCTAGTTTTGCTTTATCGGGTAATTTCTCTAATAGCTGTGCAAACTTTTTAACCTTCTTAGCCACACCTGCACATTTTTGCTTCTTCATCTCTTGTAGTTTTCGCGTTTGCACTTTCCTAAAAGTGGCTTCAAGATAAGTATCAATATTTTCTATCTCTTGGGCTTCTTCATGGCGTTCAAAAGCAGGAATAGGCAAGACTTCCACCCCAGTACGAATCACACGAAAAGAACTCCCAGCATCAATATGACGCAAAGCTTCAATCAATACTTCATTTTCATCTAGGAGTAAAGCATTCGTATATTTTCCCGTAAACTCCAACTGTAAATAGATAATTTTATCTTTATAAGAACTCTTAGGAGCAAGGGTAAAACGCAAAATACGGTCATCATTTGGCACTTCAACTTGAAGTAACCTAGACGCAGAAAGCAAAGAATGCAAAAGCGTATCAAAAGGAGCATGATAACCTTGAATTGGTCGCAAAGATGAAGCTTTATATACCAAAGAATTTCCTCTAGTCATACTAAAAAAATAACTCTCTTTCTTATCAAAACTTATCTCTATAGTATTGTCTTCTACACGCCTAGCACGGCTAATAAAAGAAAAATCATTTAAGCGTTTGGCAATAGCCTTTAATTCATAGCATTTCATCATTTATCCTCTCTTCTCTTCTTTGCTATTATATCTTGAATACAATTCAAATCGTCTTCATCGCAGAAGATGAAACTCTTAATACCTTTCTCATCTTGAAAAAGATATAATTTCATCCAATTTTTATCTGAAAGGTATCGGTGAAGTCTCTACAACGCTTACAACTTCTCTTGGTATTTGTGGTACTTTTTGCCTATCACAATCACTCCTCGCATCTGCAACACCTTTTAAGCAAAAAAAGTGATTGTCATACTTGTGTGGCTCAGATAGAAAAACCTCAATTCTCACAAGCCTTAAATCTTTTAATTGAAAATACTACCCTAGATACACATCAATATCCTAAAAGAGTTCGAAAAATTGCTTCGAGACATGATGCCTTAGTTCCTAATATCCAATGGATAGATTTTGAGGGTTTACATCTTTATCAAATAGAGCCTTTACCTTTAGGATATGATGCCAATGCTCCTCCTTTTTTGTATAGTTAAATAATAATTACTAACATATAACACACGATACATAGACGAAATAATTATATATTAAAGGATATTTTTATGCAAAAAATATGGATGCTTAGCATACTTACGGCTACCCTACTTCACGCCCAAGAGTCAATGGCTTCACTCGAACAAGCTTTGGAAAATGAAAAAGTACAAACCACGACAAGCAAAGGCTTTATGCCTGATATTTCACTCATTATTGATGCCTCTTATACACATCAATCATGGGACAATGAAGCACAAAATAAAGATAAATTCACACTCAATTATGCCGAACTTACTATCGCTTCATCCGTAGATAATTATTTTGACCTCAAAGGGGTATTTCATCTTAGCGAAGATGATTTTGAAA
>FPHM01000218.1_pt1 | contig 26951 bp, 17 predicted proteins | sample 1057441 | NCBI WGS metagenome assembly FPHM01 (sample SAMEA4473311, study PRJEB15554) | hydrothermal vent metagenome | biome: marine basaltic hydrothermal vent biome; feature: marine hydrothermal vent; material: water | place: Pacific Ocean | collected 2011-06-14/2011-07-23 | depth 1155 m | reverse complement strand
TAATATCAATATTTTTAGCATTGGTTGACCTCTTAATGTCATCCATCGTCACAGCAGTTTTATAGGATAAATTATGGGTTTTCAATGGTACGCGATTCAAACATATTCAGGTTCAGAACAAGCAGTGAAACGAGCAATCGAACAACTGGTGATTGATTATGGTATGGAAGAAAAAGTGGAACGCATTGTTGTTCCAACAGAAGAAGTCATCGAAGTAAAAAATGGTGAGAAGAAGATTACAGAAAGAACACTCTATTCAGGCTATGCTTTTGCACATATAGCTCTGGATACTGACCTTTGGCATAAGATACAATCTTTGCCAAAAGTATCTAGATTTATCGGTGAACAAAAAACACCTACAATCATTCCTGCTTCAGATGTCAAAAATATTTTGGCTAAGATGGAGAATAAATCTGCTCCTCGTCCTAAAGTAGATTTTGAAACGGGTGAAATGGTAAGAATTATTGACGGTTCATTCTCTAACTTCACAGGTATGGTAGAAGAATATGACCTTAATCATGGGACTTTAAAACTGAATGTTTCTATTTTTGGTAGAAATACACCTGTAGAAATTCTTTATACACAAGTAGAAAAAATTCTCTAAAAAATCTTAAAAAAGAGTAAAACTTTTTACTCTAGTCTTTTATCTTAAGACTTAAAATACAAAGATATGACTAATTAATCTCAAAGGAAGAACAGATGGCAAAAAAAATAACTGAAAAGTTTAAAATGATGATTCCAGCTGGTGCAGCGAATCCATCACCACCAGTAGGTCCAGCACTTGGACAGCGTGGTGTAAATATTATGGAATTTTGTAAAGCATTTAACGAAAAAACAAAAGATAAAATGGGTTTCAAAATCCCTGTAGTAGTCACTGTATATGCTGATAGAAGCTTTACATTTGTAACAAAGCAACCACCAGCTTCTGATTTAATCAAAAAAGCAGCAGGTATAAAAAAAGGTACAGATAATCCTATTACAACAAAAGTTGGTTCAATTACAAAAGCACAACTTGATGAGATTATAGAGCAAAAAATTGCTGACCTTAATACGAATGATAAAGAGATGGCATCGAATATTATTACAGGATCTTGTAGATCTATGGGTGTTGAAATCGTAGATTAGTCTTAGACTATTCTATAGAAATTCATAACGAATCTTAACCACATGATTAAAAAATGTGGGAGCATAAAGCGGAGAATTAAAATGTCAAAAAAACCAAGTAAAAGAAGAGAAGCACTGCTTAAAAAAGTAGATGTAGAAAAAGAGTATTCTATAGATGAAGCGATGAAAACGCTTAAAGCACTTAAATCAGCAAAATTTGATGAAACAGTTGAACTTGCATTGAATCTTAATGTTGATCCTAGACATGCAGACCAAATGATTAGAGGTTCTGTGGTTCTTCCTCATGGAACTGGTAAAAAAGTACGCGTTGCTGTATTTGCAAAAGATGCTAAAGCAGACGAAGCCAAAGCTGCAGGTGCTGATATTGTAGGTGCAGAAGATCTTATCGAAGAGATTAAAGCAGGTAACATTAATTTTGATACCGTTATTGCAACACCAAATATGATGGGAACACTTGGAAAAGTGGCAAGAATTTTAGGACCAAAAGGTCTTATGCCTAACCCTAAAACAGGTACAGTAACAATGGATGTAACTAAAGCTGTTACTGAAGCTAAGGGTGGAAAAGTAAACTTTAGAGTAGATAAAAAAGGAAATATTCACGCAGGAATTGGAAAAATTTCTTTTTCTAAAGAAGCGATTAAAGAAAACCTTAATACTATTCTTGAAAAAGTAAACAAAGCAAAACCAGCTTCGGCAAAAGGTAGATATGTAAAAAATGCAGCGATTTCACTCACAATGAGTCCCTCTGTTAAACTCAATAGCAGTGAAGTGATGGATGTAAAATAAGCTTAGGCTTGTTTTATAGACTATACTTTCAATAAAGTATTATTTTTAAAAGTATTTTTTAAATAGATAATATTTTATTGAGACTATTTGGTACTCATACATCTTAGATTAAAGACAATAGGGGCGAAAGCTTAATTAATATATATGAAAGTATATATGTATCAAATATTTTGATACCCTGTTAGAAATCGGAAGGAGAATATAGATGACTAGAACTAGAAAAGAAGAACTTGTTGCAGAGATGACAGCTGAATTTAAAGATGCTGGTGCGATTATCGTTTGTGATTATAAAGGTATGACCGTTGAAAAGCTTGAAATTGTAAGAAATCTTGCAAAAGATGAAGATGCAAAAGTACAAGTTGTAAAAAATAAATTGGCACAAATTGCATTGAAAAATGCTGGATGTGAAGATATTGTTTTTACAGATACAAACCTTGTAATTTGGGGAGATTCTCAAATTACACCTTGTAAGATAGCAGATAAAGCTGGAACAGATTTTAAAGAAAGTTTTGAAATCAAAACAGGTTTAATTGAAGGTAAAGTAGCAGATATGGCAACCATTAATGCAATGGCTAAGCTTCCTGATAGAGATACTCTTATTGGAATGCTTCTCAATGTATGGAATGCTCCAGTACAAAACTTTACAATCGGTATGGACGCACTTTCTAAGAAATTAGAAGAAGAAGCGTAGAAATAGCGTAGGGTCGATTTATCGACTACTATTGCATATTAAGACAATGGTCGGTAAACCGACCCTACAATATAAATTATATATTTTAAGGAATTAAAAATGGCAACAACTAAAGAAGATGTTCTTGAGTTTATCTCAAACATGTCAGTACTTGAGCTTTCTGAGCTAGTAAAAGAATTTGAAGAAAAATTTGGTGTATCAGCACAAGCTACAGTAGTAGCTGGTGGTGGAGCAGCAGTAGAAGAAGTAGAAGAGCAAACAGAATTTGATGTTATTCTTACAGAAGCAGGTGCTAAAAAAATCAATGCTATTAAAGTGGTAAGAAAAATTACAGGTCTTGGACTTAAAGAAGCAAAAGGTGCTGTTGAGGGTGTTCCAACTACACTTAAAGAAGGTATTTCTAAAGACGAAGCAGAAGCGATTAAAGCAGAAATCGAAGAAGCTGGTGCGAAGTGTGAACTTAAATAAGTTTACTTACTTCTTGAGACTAGATTTTTTCTGGTCTCTTTTTTTTCTTCATAATATTTTCTTAAAGATATAGTTAAAAGCTATTCGGAGACATTTCATACCCTCCTCTCATAGTTTCTTTGTGTATCTATGTATAGTCTAAGCGAAAGACTAAGACCAAAACGATATTAATCATTTCAAACTAATTATTAAATACTACTACAAGGACAAAAATGCTAAATTCTTTGCATTCTGGTAACAGACTTCGTGTTGATTTTTCAAAAACACCAAGAGAAATTGAAATCCCTAATCTTCTACAACTTCAACAAAAATCTTATGAAAATTTTCTTATGTTGGGTGAAAAAGATAGAAAAAATTCTACACTTGAACGCGTTTTCCGTTCGGCTTTTCCTATTCATGATCAGCAAAACAGAATTACACTAAATTATAAAAATTCTGAAATAGTTAAGCCTAAATATACCGTGCGTGAATGTATGGAAAGAGGGCTTACTTACTCTGTTTCTTTAAAGATGAATATTTCTTTGACGATTTGGAACAGAGATGAAAAAACAGGGGAAAAAGTAGACCCAAAAGAGATTAAAGAACAGGCTGTTTTTGTTCGTGATATTCCTCTTATGACTGAGAGAACTTCTTTTGTTGTTAATGGTGTTGAGCGTGTAATCGTCAATCAGCTTCACCGTTCTCCAGGGGTTATTTTTAAAGAAGAAGAAGGCACAACGGTGGGTGCTGGTATGCTTTATTCTTCACAAATTATTCCTGATAGGGGTTCTTGGTTGTATTTTGAATATGATTCTAAAGATATTCTCTATGCAAGAATTAACAAAAGAAGAAAAATCCCAGTGACTATTCTTTTTCGTGCCTTAGATTATTCTAAAGATGATATCGTAAAACTATTCTATACAACAAAAGAAATTACGATTAAGCACAATAGATTTTTGACAAAATTTGATGCCAAAGATTTTGCAGGTCGTGCCGATTATGATGTGAAAGATATTGACGGGAATACCATTGTCAATGCAGGAAAAAGACTGACAAAGAAAAAAGCAGATAAGCTTGTTGAAGAAGGTTTGGAGTGGATTGAATATCCTCTTGATGTTTTAATGGAAAGACACCTCGCTAGACCAGTCATTGACCAAGAATCTGGAGAAGTACTCTATGATGTGGTGGCTTCTTTAGATGAAATGAAACTCAAAAAGATGTTAGAACAAGGTATTGAGACTATAGAAATTATCAATGACCTTGCCGATGGTGCAGACCGTTCTATTATTAATGCCTTTATCGCAGACCATGAATCGTTGAGACTCTTGAAGCAAACAGAAGAAATTGATGATGAAAATGTACTTTCAGCCATTCGTATTTATAAAGTCATGCGTCCAGGTGAGCCAGTGACTCCTGACGCTGCCAAAGCATTTTTGAGACAACTTTTCTTTGATCCTGAGCGTTATGATTTGACCAAAGTTGGACGAATGAAGATGAACCATAAACTTGGTCTTGATATTCCAGAATATGCGACGATTTTGACTTCTGAAGATTTAATTAATACCGTAAAATATTTGATTAAAGTCAAAAATGGGCAAGGACATATTGATGACCGTGACCACTTAGGAAACAGAAGAATTAGGGCTATTGGTGAGCTTCTTGGAAATGAGCTTCATAATGGTTTGATTAAAATGCAAAAAGCCATTCGTGACAAAATGACTACTATTTCTGGTACTTTAGATGAACTTATGCCTCATGACTTGGTAAATTCTAAAATGATTACGAATACGATTTTAGAATTTTTCTCTTCTGGACAGTTATCTCAGTTTATGGATCAAACGAATCCATTAAGTGAAGTCACACATAAAAGAAGACTTTCAGCACTAGGTGAGGGTGGACTTGTTAAAGAAAGAGCAGGATTTGAAGTCAGAGATGTGCATCCAACGCATTATGGTCGTATTTGTCCTATTGAGACTCCAGAGGGTCAAAATATTGGGCTGATTAATACACTTGCCACTTACTCAAAAGTAAATGAACATGGATTTATTGAAGCTCCTTATAAAGTAGTCAAAGATTGTCAAGTTACGGATGAGATTATTTATATCACAGCCACACAAGAAGAAGACAAGTGTATTGCTCCTGCTTCTACAGATGTGAGTAAAGAGGGGCGTATTGTTGAAGACTTGATTGAAACAAGACTCAATGGTAATATCGAACTTAACAATGCTACGCGTGTTGATTTAATTGATATTTCTCCATTGATGATTTCAGGGTCGGCTGCTGCGTTGATTCCTTTCTTAGAACACGATGATGCCAACCGTGCTTTGATGGGTTCAAACATGCAACGACAAGCTGTGCCTTTACTTAAAACCGATGCTCCAGTTGTGGGTACAGGTATGGAAGCCATTGTTTCTCGTGATGCTTGGGAAGCTGTGAAAGCCAAAAGAGCAGGTTCTGTTGAAAAGGTAGATGCCAAAAATATTTATGTTATGGGTGAAGATGATTCTGGTATGTTTATTGACCATTATCCACTTGAAAAGAATATGAGAACGAATCAAAATACGACTTTTACTCAAACACCAATTGTCAAATTAGGCGATAAAATCTTTGCAAAGCAAGTCATTGCCGATGGTGCAAATATGGATCAAGGAGAACTTGCTATTGGTAAAAATATCATGGTTGCCTTTATGCCTTGGTATGGATATAACTATGAAGATGCGATTATTATCTCTGAAAAAATTATTAGAGAAGATACTTTTACTTCTGTGCATACTTATGAAAAAGAAGTAGAAGCTAGAGAATTAAAACATGGTACAGAAGAAATTACACGAGATATTCCAAATATTCGTGAAGATGAATTACTTCACTTAGATGAGTCTGGAATAGTTGAAATTGGTACTTATGTTAAATCAGGGATGATTTTAGTAGGTAAAGTAAGTCCAAAAGGTGAAATTAAACCTACACCAGAAGAACGATTACTTCGTGCAATCTTTGGTGAAAAAGCAGGTCATGTGGTCAATAAATCTCTCTATTGTCCTGCTTCTATGGAAGGTGTGGTCGTTGATATCAAAGTCTTTACCAAAAAAGGCTATGAAAAAGATGCTAGAGCCATTCAAGCCTATGAAGAAGAAAAAGCTGTGCTTGATGGTGACCATCATGACCAACTCTTGATGATAGACAGAGAATCTATTTTGCGTATAGCTAATTATTTAGCAAATCAAGTACTCAGTCGTGATGTAAATATTGCTGATACGGAATATGAAGCAGGAAGTAAAATTTCAGAAGAGATGATTAAATCTGTGAATAGATTTGCTCTTGGTGGTGTGGTACAATCTTATGCACCTGCTGTTCAAAGAGAATATGAATCGTTGAAGAATTATTTCTTGAAGCAAAAGAAAAAGCTTAAAAATGCCCATGAAGAAAAACTCATCGTACTTGAAAAAGATGATATTTTACCTTCTGGTGTGACGAAGCTTGTGAAGATTTATATTGCCACGAAGCGTAAGCTAAAAGTGGGGGATAAAATGGCTGGTCGTCACGGAAACAAAGGTATTGTTTCTAATATTGTACCAGAAATTGATATGCCATATATGGAAGATGGAAGACCTGTTGAGATTATTCTTAATCCTCTAGGAGTTCCTTCTCGTATGAACATTGGACAAATTCTTGAAGTGCATTTAGGGCTTGTTGGTAAAAGACTTGGAGAACAAATTCAAGCAATGTTTGATGCCAAACAAGAGAATTTTATTCAAGACCTTAGAGCCAAGATGATAGAAATTGCAGATGTGGCAAAACTAATGAACGCAAAAGAAGTTCTTGGGAATATGTCTGATAAAGAACTCTTAACTTATGGTAGAGATTGGTCAACAGGTGTGAAGTTTGCAGCCCCTGTATTTGAGGGAACAAATCAGCTTGAATTTGATAAACTCTTTGAACTTGCTAAGATTGCTTCTGATGGTAAGATGAGACTCTTTGATGGTAAAACAGGCGAAGAGATGATTGAGAGAGTGAATGTTGGGTATATGTATATGCTTAAACTCCATCACCTTGTTGATGAAAAAGTCCATGCCCGTTCCACTGGACCTTATTCACTCGTTACACAACAACCAGTGGGTGGTAAAGCACTCTTTGGTGGACAAAGATTTGGAGAAATGGAAGTCTGGGCATTGGAAGCCTATGGTGCAGCACATATTCTTAAAGAAATGTTGACCATTAAATCTGATGATGTTGAAGGTCGTGCTAGAGCCTATAGAGCGATTACTAGAGGGGAATCTGTACCAGAATCAGGTGTCCCTGAGACGATGTTCGTATTGACCAAAGAGCTTCAAGCCCTTGGACTTGATACAGAGTTATATGAGAGTAAAAAACAAGTGGAGTCTGAAAATGAGTAAGGGTTTAGAAAATTTAACACCGATTGATTTAAATAGCGAAGATAGACCTTTGGATATTGCGGCACTTCAACTACGCGTTGCAAGTCCTGAAAAAGTGCTTTCATGGTCTTATGGTGAAGTGAAAAAACCAGAGACTATCAACTATAGAACACTTAAACCTGAGAGAGATGGACTTTTTTGTGCCAAAATTTTTGGACCAATTAGAGATTATGAGTGTCTTTGTGGAAAATATAAAAAGATGCGTTATAAAGGCGTGGTTTGTGAAAAATGTGGGGTAGAAGTCACGACTTCTAAAGTAAGAAGAAATAGAATGGGACATATTGATTTGATTGCTCCTGTGGCACATATTTGGTATGTATCTTCTTTGCCTTCAAGAATTGGTACACTTTTGGGTGTAAAGATGAAAGACCTTGAACGCGTTTTGTACTATGAAGCATATATTGTTAAACATGCAGGAGAAGCATCGTATGACAATGAGGGGACTAATCCACTTGCACGATATGATGTATTGAATGAAGACCAATATCAACAAATTGTACAAAGATTTGGGGATACTGGACTTGATGCAAGAATGGGTGGAGAAATCGTACAAGAACTTTTGGCAGACCTTGACCTTGTGGATATGTTTTCTGGACTTAAAGAAGATATTCAAGCCACTAAATCAGAAGCAAAAAGAAAAACGATTGTAAAAAGACTTAAAGTCATTGAAGCCTTTTTACATTCAGGAAACCGTCCTGAGTGGATGATGTTGACTCAGCTTCCTGTGTTGCCACCTGATTTAAGACCTTTGGTAAGCCTTGATGGTGGAAAGTTTGCCGTCTCAGATGTGAATGACTTGTATCGAAGAGTCATCAATCGTAACCAAAGACTTAAGCGTCTCGTAGAACTCGATGCTCCTGAAATTATTGTAAGAAATGAAAAAAGAATGCTTCAAGAAGCTGTGGATGCTCTTTTTGATAATGGTAGAAGAGGAAATGCTGTTAAAGGTGCGAACAAAAGACCTCTTAAATCACTTTCAGAAGTGATTAAAGGGAAGTCTGGACGATTTAGACAAAATTTGCTTGGTAAACGGGTGGATTTCTCTGGACGGTCTGTGATTGTTGTTGGTCCTGATTTGCGTATGGATCAATGTGGTCTTCCTAAGATTATGGCAATTGAGCTTTTTAAGCCTCATCTTATGGCAAAACTTGAAGAAAAAGGCTATGCTACGACGCTTAAACAAGCCAAAAAAATGATTGAGAAGAAAGAAAATGAAGTATGGGAATGTTTGGAAGAAGTGGTTGAAAACTATCCAATTTTACTAAACCGTGCACCAACGCTTCATAAACTTTCTATTCAAGCCTTTCACCCAAGATTGATTGAAGGGAAAGCCATTCAATTACACCCACTTGTATGTTCAGCATTTAATGCCGACTTTGATGGGGACCAAATGGCTGTACATATCCCACTTTCAGATGAAGCCATTGCTGAGGCGAAAGTCTTGATGTTGGCATCTATGAATATTTTGCTTCCTGCTTCTGGTAAGGCCATTGCCGTTCCATCACAAGATATGATTTTGGGTTTATATTATTTGACACTTGAAAAAGATGATGTCAAAGGGGAAAATAAACTTTTTGCCAATGTGGAAGAAGTGGAAATTGCTTTTGAACAAAAAGCACTAGATTTGAATGCAAGAATTAGAACCGTAGTTGATGGACATATTGTCAAATCTACAGCAGGACGATTGATTTTAAAGTCTATTATTCCTGATTATGTGCCTGAGAAATATTGGAACAAAGTTTTAAAGAAAAAAGATATTGGTGCATTGGTTGATTATATTTATAAAATTGGTGCTGTGGCTGAAACTGCTGGTTTCCTTGATAACCTTAAAGATATGGGTTTTAAATATGCAACCAAAGTAGGCGTATCTATTTCTATTGATGATATTAAGATACCAGAGATGAAAGTAGGGCGTGTTATTGAAGCCAAAACAGAAGTAAAAGAAATTCAGCGTCAATATGCTTCAGGACTTTTGACTGACCAAGAACGATATAATAAAATTATTGATATTTGGACAGATGCAAATAATGGTATTGCTGAAGGTCTAATGACATTAATTAGAGCTGATAAAAATGGTTTCAACTCTGTACACATGATGGCAGATTCTGGGGCAAGAGGTTCTGCTGCTCAGATTAGACAACTTTCAGGTATGAGGGGTTTGATGGCAAAATCTGATGGTTCAATTATTGAAACACCGATTACTTCAAACTTCCGTGAAGGTTTGAATGTTCTTGAGTACTTTATTTCAACGCATGGTGCAAGAAAAGGTCTCGCAGATACAGCCCTTAAAACGGCGAATGCTGGATACTTGACAAGAAAACTTATTGATGTTGCCCAAAATGTAAAAATTGCCGTGACTGATTGTGGTACGCATGAGGGTGTTGAAGTCTCTGATATTGTGGTAGGTAATGAAATGATTGAGCCACTCTCTGACCGTATTTATGGTAGGGTTTTGGCAGAAGCTATTATTGACCCTATTACCTCAGAAGTCTTGGTGGCTGAAGGTACAATGATAGATGAAGAAACAGCCACGCGTGTACAAGAAGCAGGTGTTCGTGCTGTGACGATTCGCGCCCCTTCTACTTGTAAAGCAGCTAGAGGAATCTGTGCTAAATGTTATGGTCTTAACATGGCTGATAATAAAGTAGTCAAAAGAGGAGAAGCTGTAGGTGTTATTGCTGCTCAGTCTATTGGTGAGCCTGGAACACAACTTACACTTCGTACTTTCCATACAGGTGGAACGGCTACAGCAGGTAAGGAAGAGCGTTCTGTTGTTGCAACTAAAGAAGGGTTTGTAAGATATTACAACCTTAATGTGTATAAAAATACTGAAGGTAAACTCATCGTTGCCAACAGAAGAAATGCAGGAATTTTATTGGTTGAACCCAAAATTAAAGCTGTGGTTTCTGGTACAGTTTCTATTGTCGTTCTTCATGATGAAGTTGTGGTTTCTGTGACTGCTGAGGGTGTAGATGAAATTAAATATAACCTTAGAAAATCTGATGTAGCTAAATCAAATGAACTCGCAGGAGTTGCAGGTAAGATTGAAGGTAAACTCTTCTTGCCATTGAATGATGGAGACAAAGTTGTAGAAGGTGATTCTATTGTTGAAGTGATTAACGAAGGCTGGGCAGTGCCATCTCGTATTCCTTTTGCTTCTGAGCTTAAAGTAGAAAATGGTGCTCCTGTGACACAAGAAGTGGTATCTGAGTCTAAAGGTACAGTAAAATTCTTCTTGCTTAGAGGAGATTATCTTGAAGCTCATCATTCTATTAAAGAAGGGGATAAAGTCACAGAAAAAGGACTTTTTGCCGTAGTGGTTGATGAGAATAATAGAGAAGCAGCAAGACATTATATTTCAAGAGGTTCAGTACTTAAAGTAGCAGATGAAGCTGTAGTAAAAAAAGGAGATACACTGTCTTCTCCTGAGAAATTGGCACAAATTGTCGTAGCTGAATGGGATCCGTATTCAGAACCTATTATTGCAGAAAAATCTGGAACATTGAAATTTGAAGATATTATCCCAGGGGTCACTGTTATTGAGCAATTCGATGAAATTACAGGAGATATAAGACTGGAATTGAATGAATATATTCCAACGGCTTACAAACCAGCGATTATTCTAGCAACAGAAAGTGGAGAGATTATTCGTTATCAACTAGATGCTAAATCAAGTCTTTTTGTGAAGGATGGAGATGAAGTAAGTACGGCAGATATTATTGCAAAAACACCAAAAGCAGCGATTAAATCACAAGATATTACTGGGGGTCTTCCAAGAGTATCAGAACTCTTTGAAGCCAGACGACCAAAAGATATTGCACTCATCGCTCAAATTGATGGTGTGGTAAGCTTTGGTAAACCTCTTCGTGGAAAAGAAAGACTGATTCTTACAGGCGAAAATGACCATATTACAGAGCAGTTTGTGGATAAAAATAAAGTGCCTTTAGTACACACAGGAGATTATGTCCATGCTGGGGAAAAACTCACAGATGGTATTATCTCTAGTCATGATATTCTAGCCGCTCTAGGAGAAAAAGCCCTTTATGAATATATCGTAGCAGAAGTACAAATGGTTTACCGTCGTCAAGGGGTAAATATTTCTGATAAACATATTGAAATTGTCACTTCACAAATGATGAGACAAGTTAAAGTGGTTGATTCTGGAGATTCTAAATTTATTGCAGGAGATATTATTTCTCGTCGTAAGTTTGACACAGAAAATCAATCTGTGATTAAACTTGGAGGAGAACCTTCTATTGCCGAACCAATGCTTGTAGGTATTACGCGTTCAGCCGTTGGAGCAGATTCAATTATTTCTGCTGCGTCTTTCCAAGATACAACGAAAGTATTGACTTCTGCGTCTATCGCAGGAACGGTTGATATGTTAGAAGACCTTAAAGAAAATGTTGTTATCGGTCGTCTTATTCCTGTAGGAACGGGGATGATTGACAATGATGATATTAGAGTGATTGAGGCTGAATAAGTATTTTATGGCGTAGTTTTTACGCCATAAATAATCTTAAACTCCGAACCTTCATTTTCCGTACTTGTTATTTCCAAAGAAAAGTCATGAATACTCAAAATATTTTTTACCAAAGAAAGTCCTAAACCTAGAGAGTTATTCCAACTATTACTGGAAACCCTATAAAATTTATCCGTAATTTTATTTATTTCTTCTGCGTGTAAACCTATGCCTTTATCTATGACACTTAATCCTTTGGTATCTATTTTGACTAGTATTTTGTCTTCTGAATATTTTAGGGCATTTTCTATAAGATTAGAAATGGCAATAGCTAAGATTGTACTGTCTACATTGAGAGTGATGTCTTCTGCTTGTATTTCTATGCTTCTGTTTTTATAGGTAGCCATAAGGTCTTCTATAATTTCTTGGCTAAGCGTATGTAGCTTACAAGGGCTAAAGAGCAGGGCTTGTTTGCCTTCTTCTAATTTGATAGAGAGTCTAAGTCGGTCTATCATATCTGTGAGTTTATCGGTATTTGAAGCAATTTTAGCCAAGAACTTTTTTTTCATTTGAGGACTTAATGCTTTTTCTTCTCTCAGCGTTTGTGTATAGCCTGAAATTACGGCTATAGGATTTTTAAACTCATGAGAGATAGCAGAAATAATATCATCTTTTTGGCGATTTGAGAGTTTCAGTTTAGCTGTATATTTAGACTTTTTGAGATTCTTTTTAGACAGTTGCTTAGAGATAAAAGTCAGAAGCTTCGTAATATTATTAAATTCTTGGGAATAAAATGATTCTATTTTCATTGCTTTATTTTCTTTACTGAGTTGTTTGAGAAATGCGAGTATCCCTTTGGTTTCATCTTGTACTTCTTTGCTAATTTTGAGTGCAATATGAAAAGCAAGAGCCATAAAAAAAAGGAATAATAGCGCAATTTTAAGTGCCAAATAAAAGAATCTTTGATTCACAATTTCAACATCTCTAGCCATACGAATATAATAAGGCTCTTGGTTTATGAAATATTTCTTTGCCACATAGAGCAATTCTTTTTCCAAAGTATGAGAATAGCGAATAATAGAACCATAGGCTTCTGTCTTTGCAATGCGTACTTCGGCACGGTTTAGATGGTTGTCCATAGTTTCAAAAATTTGGTCACTTTCTCCTAATACTTTTCCATTATTGGCAATAATAGTTACTCTTAATCCAATTTTATTTTTAACCATTTTTGTAAGATTATCAATCTCCTCTAATTTTTGTATTTGCAAAGAAAGTATATCAATATTATGAACCAAGTCTCTTCTCGTCTCATCAATACAAATATCGCGTATCCAAAAATAAAAGATAATACCAAGCGTCAAAAAAATACTTACAAAAAGCACTAAGAACTTACGAAAAAATATATCATGAAGTTTAAGCAAAAATATATCCTTCTCCTCTAACAGATTTAATATACTCTTTTTCGCCTCTAGGGTCAATTTTTTCTTTCAGTCTATTAATTGCCACATTCACCGTTTTAGGTTTCACTTCGTTATAGTCTTTCCACACATTAAGTAAAAGCGTATCACGAGAAAGCAATATATTTCTGTTGGATATGAGTTCCAAAAGTAAATCATGTTCTAGTTGTGTGAGTTTTACTTCTTTGTTTTCTATGTGAAATTTTTTATTCGATGCTTTATAGCAAATATCTCGTATTTTGAGTTGTTCTATTTCTTTACTTGTGCGTTTAATCAGTGCTTTTACTCTTGCTTTGAGGACATTTAGATTAAACGGCTTGGTAATATAATCATCTCCTCCTCGTTCAAACCCTTCTATAATATCTTCATCTTTATCTTTGGCTGTGAGATAAATTACAGGTGTATCATAGCCTTTGTCTCTGAGACTTTGTATATAAATTGAGCCTTCTATATTGGGCAAATTTCTATCCATCAAAATAAGATTCACTTCTTCTTCATTAAGAAGTTCTTCAACATTGCTAGTATTGAGACAACAAATTACATCATACCCTTCTGAACTTAGGGTATATTCTATCAAGTCCAAGAGGTCTTGTTCATCTTCTACAACGATAATGGTTTGCATAATATTCCTCAATTCTTATCTTAAATAAGTATATCTTAGCTTGATTACTTCTTGGTTACACAGAAAGTCACTATAGTACAGAAAATATATATAAAGGCTTCAAGATGATTAAAATACTAAGTATATTTATAGTAATGGGAATACAAAGCATGGCAGGATTAAGTCCCTTTGAAAAATCTGTTCTTATAGATAAAGGCACAGAACGAGCATTTTCGGGTAAATATGTACATACAAAAAGTGAGGGAGTCTATACTTGTAAAGTCTGTGATACGCCTCTCTATGTGTCCAAAGATAAATTTGATTCCAAATGTGGTTGGCCAAGTTTTGATGATGCTATTAAAGGAGCAATCAAACAAACTCCCGATGCCGACGGACGACGCACAGAAATCACTTGTGCCAATTGTGGTGCACACATGGGTCATGTATTTAAAGGCGAAGGATTTACAGCCAAAAATACACGCCATTGTGTCAATTCTATCTCTCTTAATTTCAAAAAGAAAAAAGCTAATACACCCAAAGAAGCCAAAGCCTATTTCGCAGGGGGATGTTTTTGGGGTGTAGAATATTATTTGGAATCCATCAAAGGCGTAAAGTCTGTAAGCTCAGGCTTCATGGGTGGTCATGTCAAAAATCCAAAATACTATGATGTTGTACGCAAAAACACAGGACATTTAGAAACCGTAGAAGTCATCTACGACCCATCAAAAGTAAGCTACGAAACCTTAGCCAAAACCTTTTTTGAAATCCACGACCCCACACAAACCAACGGACAAGGACCAGACATAGGAAGCCAATATCTCTCTGCTATCTTTGTAAGCAATAAAGAAGAACGCCAAACCGTGCAAAAACTCATTACTATTTTAGAAAAAAAGGGTCTCAAAATTGCTACAAAAGTTTTAAATAAAGAAGAATATTATGAAGCCGATGCCTCACATCAAGATTATTATAAACGCAAGGGAGGGACTCCGTATTGTCATCGGAGGGTAGAGTTGTTTGATTAAACCTTCGTATCCACTTCCAACTTAATTTCCTCAGGATCCATCAGCTTCTCCAAATTTGCATTCGTGAGGGTTTTTTGTAGTAAAGAGGGTTTGTCTAGGTCTAGGGGTTGGAATACTCTTTCTTCTAAGAGTTCTGTGAATTCAAAAATTTCTTCTGTAATTTCAAAAGTTTTATTTCTTACTTTTAGGTTTTTGAAACGCTTTAAAAAGCTTTGAATTGTTTTATCTTCTGAATCAAGTAGTGAGATATTTCCAAAAGGAATGACATAGACTCCTGCGTCTGTGGCAGATTCTAGGAAGTTATTGATTCTTCTGCTTTCATAGTCTAGTGAAGCAAATTTTTCTAAGTTGAGGAGGATAAGATGATAGCCCTGTTTTTGTCTTGATTTTTGATTGTGTTCATTGATGGTTTTTCGGTTACAGCAGAGTAGTTCGCTATGACGAGAAATAATAATATCTTCTATTTTGGAAAAAAGTGTATCCATAAGAGGTTTATCATGTGCGACTTCGTAGAGTTGTACATATTGTAAAGGAGAGAGGTTATAAAACTTCTTTTTTCCTGTGTCAAACATCTCTACTTTGAGACTTTCGTGAGGCATAGTTGAGAGTAATTGTAGTGCAAGACTTTCTAAAAGTGTGTCTGCTTTTTTCTCAGAGACTTTATCATAGAGAAGACAAAATCCTCCATCTTTAGAGTGTGTATAAAGAGGCATTCTCTCTCGCCCTTGTACTAAATCTCCTAAATGAAATCCCCATGGAAAGAGATATTTTTCATCTTCATTTGTCATTGTTTACCTGCTTATAATTTTTTAATATTATAGCGTTATTTCTATGTTATAATCTCCTAAATCAAGTAGAAGGCTAGTATTTTGAGAAAAAAAGACAAGGAATATTTATCTATGCAATACCTCGCGATACTCCCTTTAATCGCTTTTTTATTGATGTTTTGGAAGGGCATAGCATTTTTAACTTTGCTCACATTAATAGCAATCTTATTTTCTATTATAATATATAGACATATTAAAACTAAAGATTTATTCGCTGTTCCACTTGTCTTTACTTTAATCGCTAGTTTTTATTTTTACGGTTTTTATGGTCTAGGAAATACCCAAAGTCCTCAAACTTTTCATACGCTCAAAAATGGACAAGCCATAAGCCTTTTTGATTTTAAAAAGTCTGTAAACATTGATAAAATATGTTATTTTGTGGGTATTGATAAAAATGTAAATTTTATTTTAGAAGCCCAAAGTCCTAAAGGTTGGCAAAAGTTTTATGACTATAAAAATCATTATCCTTATTCCTTTTCTTGGCAATGTATAAATCAAAATATTAGCACAGACAAAATTCTTTGGCGTATTACAAAAAATCAGATGATGCTTTATGAAGTTCGTTTTTCTTATCAAGGGAAAAAGATAGACTATAGAAGCAATAGAAAATATTTGAAAGATGAAAAAAATATACGCGTAGATACAAGATATTATTCAGGTATGATTTTTGATGAAATCTATTTTGCAAGGACGGCTTATGAGATAGGAAAAGGCATAAGCGTCTATGAAAATACACACCCTTATTTGGGAAAAGTACTTATTTTACTCGGCATTAAAGGCTTTGGAATGACGGCTTTTGGGTGGCGTTTTATGGGAGTTCTTTTTGCAGGGTTTCTTATTTTTATGGCATATACTTTTGCCTATAGGCTCTTCAAGAATCATCTCTATGCCTTTAGCTCAGGGTTTTTAATGACTTATAGTTTTATGCACTTGGCTCAATCTCGTATTGCTTTGGTGGATACTTTTGGCGTGTTTTTTATCTTTGTGTCTTATTTTTATCTCTATAAATTTATACTTGCTCAACAACTGCCAAAGCTTCTACTCAGTGGGGTATTTTTTGGCTTGGCTATTGCTGTGAAATGGTCTGCTATTTTTGCTTCTTTTGGCTTTGTTTTTATGGCTTTATATTTGATTTTTTCAGCTTATCCTTTGGAAAATCGTTTTAAAAGTTGGCGATTATTAGCCTATGGATTTTTGTCTTATGGCGTGATTGGTTTTAGCGTATATATACTCAGTTTTTGGGATATACTTGCAGAAGGAGGAAACCTAAAAAGTATCTTTCTCTATAATCTAAATATGTACCATTATCATAGTACTTTAGACGCGACTCACCCCTATTCTTCACCGTGGTGGTCATGGATTTTGGATATGAAACCTATGGGATATTATAAAGTCTTAGAAGGTGGCATTTTGCATTCACTCAATACTTTGGGAAATCCTGCGATTTTTTGGCTGGGTTTTGTGGCTATTATTTATCTTTTAGTCTCTCTACTTTGGCGTAGAAGTATAGAAGTTATACTGATTTTATCGGCATTCTTTTCTCTTTATCTGCCTTATGCTTTTGTGGGGCGTTTGATGTTTATTTATCATTTTTATTATGCCTTTCCTTTTTTGATTTTGGCGATTGTTTTGATGTGGCGTGATATGATAGAACGCTTTGCATGGGCAAAATATTTACTTTTTATTTATCTATCTTTAGTAGCTTTATTTTTTTTAGGCTTTTATCCTATTTTGACTGCCACAGCTATAAAACTTAGCTATGTGAAAGAATATTTGATATGGTTTAAAGGCTGGTGGTTTTGATGGTTTTGGGTGTAATTATTCCTTGTTATAACGAAGAAGAAATGTTAGAAGAAACAAGCCGACAGTTAAGTGCTTTACTCTTTGAGATGATTGAAAATAAAGCAATAGACAAGCAAAGTTTTATTTGTTTTGTAGATGATGGAAGTACGGATAAATCATGGCAAATTATAGAGACATTAAAAGAAAAAAATATATGCTTTAAAGGCATCAAACTCTCACGAAACTTCGGACATCAAAATGCACTCATCGCAGGACTGATGCAAATGAAAGAAAAAGCCGATGCACTCATTTCAATGGACGCAGATTTACAAGATGATATAAGGCTCATTCCTCAGTTCGTAGAAAAATATAAAGAAGGCTACGAAATAGTTTATGGTGTAAGAAACGATAGAAAAAGCGATAGTTTAAGTAAACGAAAAACAGCCAATTTCTTTTATAAATTTCAACACTTTATGGGCATAGAAAGCATAGAACATCATGCAGATTATAGACTACTCAGTCAAAAATCACTGAATGCTTTGGCACACTTTGAGGAAGTACAGCTATTTTTGCGTGGCATTGTACCGATGTTAGGTTTTCGTTCTTGTTCACTTTTTTACAAAAGAGAAAAACGCTTTGCAGGAGAGAGTAAATACCCTTTGAGAAAGATGCTAGGCTTCGCTTTAGATGGTATTACTTCTTTTTCTATTCGCCCTTTACGCTTTATTACAGCTATTGGTTTTCTACTTTTTTTACTTTCTATTTTAGGTATCATTTGGGTTTTTATAGAAAAGTTTATCTTGGGAAATACCGTACAAGGCTGGTCATCTATGATGGTGTCTATTTACTTTATCGGAGGCATACAAATCATGAGCCTTGGTATCATCGGTGAATATGTAGGACGCAATTATCAACAAAGCAAGGGACGACCGAGGTATATTATTGAGGAGGAGATTTAACTCTCTTATACAAAGAAGCATAAAGTTTTCGTTCTTGTATGACAGAATTTTCAATCTTATTTTTATGGGTTTTTTCGGCATGAGGATAAAGTCCAAAGTGTTCTCTCCATTGCATGGTTTGTATGAAGGCTGAGACTTTCTGTAGCTTTGGATTGGTGAGTTTACATGGAGATTGGGCTACACAGAGTATGTATTTTGTTTTTAGGTCTTTTATGGGATAGATATAGGTGGAAAGTTGTTGAGGTGCTATGCGTAGATGTGATTTTATAGGCATTTTGTAGAGGCTGAAAGTTCTGCCTATGAGATATTCTATGCTTTCTTGTCCGTCGGGTCTTGCGTTTTGTTTATAGATGATGCCTGATTGTGTCACAAGAGAGAGGGCTTGTTGTCCTGTATGTTTTTGTACCCATGTATAGAAGTTTTGAGAACCTTGGAGATGGGCTTCTGTGATGACAATTTTTTGGAGTTTGGGATTTATAGAAGTGCTTAGAAGAATAATAAGTATAAGAGAAAAAAGTATATTTGAATGTTTGAGTATAGAGAGTTTTTGCTGGAGCATTTGAAAGACAAGCGTGAGAGCAAAAAGGTGAATAAGCATGATAATTGCAAAATAATATCTATTCCAATAGAATAAAAAGGCATGAGGGTCAGAAAATGTGACATTTTGCATGGCTAAAGGCAGGGTAAAAACACTATAGAGGAGAATCAAAAGTAAGGCAAGGTCTTCGCCTTTGTATGCTTTGATATAGAGTAGAATAATGCCCATATAGATGAGTATTGAGACTATGAATCCAAAATTACCCAAGGCAAAACTGTATTCATTGAAAAAGAGCATATCCATAAAAGGCAGGGACTTTTTTTCGCTATATATCCCTGCGATGGCTATTTTACTTGCAAGACTTAATAGTATAAAAAGGAGAGGGAAAGGCAAGTTTTTATAATACTTCTTGAATAAATAAATGAAGCCTATAAATAGTATTAAAAATACACTTAAGGCATAAATATAAGTCATTACAGAAGCTTCTGTGGCATGGGGGAGAATACGGCTATATTGTCTTTCTAATAAATAGGAGGGGCGAAGAATGAGTGAAATATGTATAGAAAAAGCGAGAATAAAAAAGCCTAGTGAGAGTATGAAAGAAGAGAGAATATTTTTAAATTTCCAAAAATGATAGAGTATGATAAAGAGTAAAAGTGCATAAAAAAAGATACCTTCTACACGAAGTAGGGGAGCAATGGCGATGATGATGAAGAGTGTGAATAGTTGAAGTATAGAAAGTTGAGATTTTTGTAAGAGTTGATAGCTATTAAAGATAAAAACGATGAGTAAAATTTGCCAAAGTGTTTCGGAAAAGCTTGATTTTGCATACCAAATACTTAGGGGTAAAGAAAGTATAAAAAGGCTCATGATGAGACTAAGTAGTATAGAGATTTTGAGATGACGAAAGAGTAAATAAAAGAGTGGAAGTGTAGAAGCATAAAAAATCACATAAGGAAGAAGTGCGTAATCTATGCCAAAAATATCATAACCAATGGCTGTAAACGAAGCAGAAAGAGGCAAGATATACCCTATATCTTGTGAAAAGTTTACGGCACATATTCCTGCTGCGAAGTAGTCAGAAGCATCGCCAACCATAAAATCAAAGCGATGAAATACTATGCGTTGGGAAAAATAGAGGAGAAGAAAAAGTACTAAAATACTTAGGCTTAGGTATTTTGACTTGATTGTTTGACTCATATCTTGAAACATAGAGAATAAAAGCAGACCCAAAGAAAGAAACATCAAAAAGAGAGAAAAACCTCGCAAAAAATGGCTATAGAAATAATAGGAAGCAAGGCTAGAACTTAAAGTAAAAATAAGTAAAAATATCCCCCAAGAAAGTGTTTTTATTGAAAGTGTTTTAGGCATCTTTAGTCTCGGCTATTTATCATCCATTGTGAAAAGATATTAATATAATTCCAAAAACTTTGAATATTTTCTTGAGTACTAAGCTTTTCTTTGATAATAGGTGCTAAGGCTTCTTCAAAATGAACAAGCCAATGTAATCTAGCATGAGGGGTAATTTTAAAGGGGGCATGGCGTTGACGCATTTTAGGCATTCCTCTACTTTTGTTAAAATACGCAGGTCCTGCACAGATTTGTATGAAAAAATCAGCAGAATACTGTCCTGCTATTTTCATGTCTTCTTTAGACTCTGGAAAGATATTTTTGATAGCACTTTGATGAAGAAGCATATAAAATCTATCTAATAAATCACGCATACCTTGTTCGCCAATATCCTTTAAAAATGCTGGATTTGGTGTATTAACAGCAGGAGTGACTCCTTCGGTGTAGGGAAGGATAGAGAAGTCTATAGTAGAGGTAGAAAAAGTCATGAACTGCCTTTTTATTGGAGTTTAACATGAGGATGCTTAATTTTGAGTTTATTTAACCTATAATGCCATATGTATTTTTCCTATATTATAAATTCTTTTTTCTTTCTATGTTTACAAGCTATTTATCCCAAACTTATATTTAAAAGTAAGAAGATAGGTAATACTTATTATATTCTTCAATCTAAGTGGTTTTTTATTTTATTGGGTTGGGTAAATATTAAGATAAAAATCACTTCAGATACTTTTATTTCTCCTTATCTGATCATTGATTATGGAAAGGGGAATGCACATAATAATCGTATAGACCTCATCCAAATTGATGAAAATACTTATCAAGGGGATATGGTATTATTCAAAGGTGCTAAAAAGATTTATTTTTACCCTGATGCTCCTAGAGATACTTTTGAGATACAGTCTTTTAAAATGCGTTCTTGTAGTGATTTTTTACATATTTATTATCAATATACGCGTATTGTTTGGAAAGATATGATGGCATTTAAAAATCCTTATCGTATTCATATTAAGTCTTATAAAAAATACAAAAAGCAAGGCTTTTTGGGTATGCTTGATGCTGTGGAGGAAGAGTTTCGAAAGATTCAGCCTTATGGTGTACGACGGATAACGACAAAAAAAAGTCGTTATGAACAGTGGATAAAAACACATGAAGTACATAAAAACAAAAACCGTATAGAAGATAAATTAATGATTAGACCTTTGATTTCTATTCTCATGCCAACCTATAACACGCCTATTCAATATCTTAAAAAAGCTTTGGATTCTGTCTTGGCACAGAGTTATTCACATTGGGAACTTTGTATTGCTGATGATGCCTCAAGTGATCATAAGATGAAGGAGATGTTAGTTGATTATTCTAGGAAATATGAGAATATAAAAGTAACATTTAGAGAAGAAAATGGGCATATATCTAAGGCTTCTAATACAGCATTGTCTATGGTTAAAGGGGAATTTATAGGATTTTTAGATCATGATGATATCTTGGCAGAGAATGCTTTGTTTGAAGTTGTAAAAAGTATAAATAAAAATGTAGAAGTAAAATTTATCTATTCGGATGAAGACAAGATAGATATAAGAGGACGGCGTTATGAACCTCATTTTAAGTCTGATTGGAATCCTGATATGTTTTATTCACATAATTATATTTCTCATTTTTCTGTTATTTCACGAGAGTTAGTAGAAGCAGTAGGTGGATTTCGTGAGGGCTATGAAGGTGCACAAGATTATGATTTGTTTTTGCGTATTTTAGATACATTAGAAGACAAAAATATTGCACATATTCCCAAGATACTTTACCATTGGAGAGCTATAGTAGGATCTTCGGCTTTAGACTCTAAAGAAAAACTTTATACTACAGAAGCAGGATTGAAAGCTTTGCGTGATTTTTTTGAAAAGAAAGATAAAAAGATTTTAGTGCAAAAAGGCAAGGTAGACAATACTTATAAAGTGATTTATCCTTTACCTTCTGCTTTGCCTTTGGTGTCTATTCTTATTCCTACGCGTAATCATTATGATATGATTTTTAAGTGTGTGGAGAGTATTTTGTCACATACGATGTATCAAAATTATGAAATTTTAATAGTAGATAATGAGAGTAATGATAAAGAAACTTTAGATTATCTTGTACAACTTAAAAAGAATCCTAAGATTTCTATCTTATCTTATTATAAACCCTTTAATTATGCCTCTTTAAATAATTTTGCAGTCAAACATAGCAAAGGTGAATTTGTAGTATTGTTAAATAATGATACGGAGATTATTAGCCATCATTGGTTGAGTGAAATGCTTAGTCATGCTTCGCGTCCTGATATTGGGGCAGTGGGGGCAATGCTTTATTATGATAATAATACGATTCAACATGCAGGAACTATTTTAGGTATTGGTGGTGTGGCAAATCATACGCATACAGGCTTTAAGCGAGGTGCATCGGGATATTTTTCTAGGTTGATTACAGTACAAAATTATTCGGCTGTGACGGCTGCATGTTTAATGGTTAAAAAATCTCTTTATGAGAAAGTGGGAGGCATGAATGAAGTGTATTTGGCTGTGGCGTTTAATGATGTAGATTTTTGTCTTAAACTTTTAAAAGAGGGAAAGCGAAATCTATGGACTCCTTTTGTGGAACTTTATCATCATGAATCTGTATCTCGTGGGAAAGAAGAAAGTATAGAAGAGAAACAGCGTTTTCAAAATGAAGTGTATTATATGCAAAAAAATTGGGAAGATTTATTAGCAGAAGATAGATATTATAATAAAAATTTATCTAAGCATTATATAGACTTTAGACTTTCTTCTGACCTAGAGATAAATCTCAAAGATAAATTTGAAGCTTATGCTCATTTAGAAGACTCAAAAGGCATAGAAAAAAAATTAAGCCCTATTCCTAAGTCTTTTATTCTTTGTTTTAAAGAGCTAGAGTATGTAGCTGCAAATGATGATATAAGAAAAAGTATAGAAGATAAAGAATTTCATACACCTTTAGAGCATTTTGTATTGTATGGTTATAATGAAGTAAAAGAAGGAAATCGTCGTATAGGCACTAGGTTTCCATTTTTTGATGAAGAAGCCTACCTAAAACATAACCCTATACTTGTTATGGAGATAGAAGAAGGAAATTTTTCTTCAGGATATGAACATTTTATTTATTTTGGTTATAAAGAATCTATTGAGAACAAGAGAGCCTTTGTTGGGAAATATCCTTTTGCATGGAATAAAGTATTAAAAGAAAAGGTCTATGCTTATTTTGATGCTTTTTTATATTTGGAGATTAATCCTGATGTGAAAGAAGGGATACAAAAGAAACAATTTGTAGATGCTTGGGAACATTTTTTCCTTATAGGGATAGAAGAGATACGCAAAGGAGAGAGAGCTTTACATCCTAATATAGGGAAGCAATCCGAACATCTTTATGCCAAAAATAATCAAGATATTTGGGACAATACTCTTTATCCAAATATCACTACTCCTTTTGAACATTTTTTAGCTTATGGCTACGAGGAAATATTGGCAGGTAGGCGTGAGCTAAAGCCGATAAATGAGTATACTTATACGGCAGTGTTGATGAATATTTTAATTCAAAAAGAAATAGCTAGATTTAAGTATACACCTTTAATTTCTATTGTTATGCCTGTATATAATGTGGAAGTGCGTTGGCTAAAGTTGGCAATTGCTTCTTTAGATAAACAATGGTATAAAAATTGGGAATTGTGTATTGCTGATGATGGAAGTACAAATCAAGAAACACTCTCTTATCTTAAAAGTTTAAAACATACACAGATAAAAATATTTTATTTAGAAAAGAATCTTAATATTTCAGGTGCATCAAATATGGCATTGACACTTGCTAGAGGTGAATATATTGGGCTTATGGATAACGATGATACTTTATCTTGTGATGCACTTTATGAAATGCTTAAAGTATTAAATACTAAAAAAGTAGATTTTATTTATTCAGATGAAGATAAATTGAATGCAGAGGGTAAACATTGTGACCCTCATTTTAAAGCTGATTATGCCCCTGATATGTTTTTGTCTCAAAACTATATTTCTCATTTTACAGTGATTAAAAAATCGCTGATTGATGAGGTTGGAGGCTGGACACTTGGGCTAGAAGGTTCTCAGGATTATGATTTATATCTGAAAGTTTTAGAACTTACAGATAAAATTATACATATTCCAAAAGTACTGTATCATTGGCGTAAAGTAGAGGGTTCAACGGCTGTAAATTTTTCGGATAAATCTTATGCCCAAGAAGCAGGACAAAAAGCATTAGCAAACGCTTTGCTGCGTCGAAAGATAGATGCAAAGGTTGAAACAGGAAAATATACAGGGACTTATAGGATAAAATATGCGATTAAAGGGAATCCTTTAATCAGTATTATTATTCCTTTTAAAGACAAACCTGAATTGCTTAAAGTCTGTATAGAATCTGTCCTTTCTTGTTCTTCTTATCAAAACTATGAGATTATTGCTTTGAGTAATAATAGTCATGAAATAGAAACTTTTGAACTCATGAAAAGCCTTAGTAAAAAAGATAAAAGAGTATCTTTTTATGAATATAATATAGCTTTTAATTATGCTAAAATTAATAATTATGCTGTAGAAACTTATGCCAAAGGGGAGCATATACTCTTATTAAATAATGATATTGAAATTATTTCTAAAAATTGGATAGAGTCTATGCTAGAGTTTTCTCAAAGAGAAAATATAGGAGCTGTTGGGGCAAAGCTTTATTATGAAGATGATACGATTCAACATGCAGGAGTCTCTATGGGTGTTTTAACACTTACAGGACATAACTTTAGACATTTACCAAGAGATGCTACAGCATATATGGGCAGAGAAGGGGTGATTCAAAATGTTTCTGCTGTGACGGCTGCGTGTTTGATGGTTAAAAAAGAACTTTATACTTTTGTTGAAGGAATGAATGAAGAATCACTTAAAATAGCATTTAATGATATTGATTTTTGTCTGCGTCTTAGAGAAAAAGGATATTTAAATCTTTTTACCCCTTATGCTGAACTTTATCATTATGAATCGCGTACACGAGGCTATGAAGATACCCCTAAAAAATTAAAACGATTTAAAACAGAAGTAGAATATATGCAAGAGAGACATATAAAAATATTAGAAGAGGGTGATCCTTATTATAATAAAAACTTTTCTTTAGAAAATGAAGATTTTGAAGTTATTTCACAATAAAACAGAAATAAAAATTTATTATGTTAAATTTATTATGTTAAACTTATATGTTTAATTTAATAAAAAGTAATCATCTATGAAAAAAAATCAACACATTTTATTTGTACATATTCCTAAAACAGCAGGGACAAGTTTTCGTATATCTGCTGAAGAATATTATGCAGAAGATGAAGTATTTTATGATTATTCTATACAAGCTAGAGAGACTTCTAAACTTATTGTAGAAAAAATATATAAATATCAAGATTTTTATGGATTTTATAATACGGTATTAAATAAATTAGATAAATCATTTTTATCTGGTCATTTCCATAGCAATAAGTACGCATCTTTATATGATACTTTAAATATTGTTTCTTTTGTAAGAAATCCTGTGGAACAAGTTTTGTCACATTTTAATCATCATAAAAGTCGTAATGGCTATGATGAAAACTTTAAGACATTTATTAAAGATAAAAGGTTTTGTAATATACAATCTAAAGCTTTAGGAGATAAACCTATAGGAATGTATGGTTTTTTGGGTATAACAGAAGCATATGATAGTTCTATTTTTCTATTTAATCGTCTTTATAATGTAGAATTAAAAACAAAACATATCAATAAAAAATCTAATCATACTTTAGCTTTAGAGGATATTAATATAAATCTTTTAAAACTAATAGAGCGTTTAAATGCAAGAGATATTCGATTTTATAAAGCAGTAAAAGCCCAATTTGAAGTACGAAAAGCTTTAGAAGCAAAAGGTTTAGTATTTACGCATGGCTTTATTCAAAAATGTACCAGTCATGAAATTATGGGTATTGCCTTTCAAAAAGACAATGAAGAGGCAATAGCTATTGATATTTATCTTGGAAAACAATATTTAGAGACTGTCTATGCTAGAAAGCTAAGAGTAGGACAAAGAAATATTTCACGAAAAGGCTATATAGGTTTTGATTATGTATATAATGGAGAGAATAAAAACAATCAAAAATTTTTGGCGTTTAATAGCGTTACGGGACAAGAGATAATGCATTAGATATAAAAAGTATTATAGATAAAGGATAAAGGATAAAGTGATGTTGGGTGTAGAAAATAAAAAAGAAGAAATTTTTGTAGGTATTCGTAATTTTGATATAAATGCTTATCTTGAGGCAAATCTTGATGTATATACGGCTATAGAGAGTGGAGATTTTGATTCAGCCCAACATCATTTAGAATTATTTGGTTTAGAGGAAATTAAAAAAGGTTTACGCTCTTTTCATAAGGATTTTGAAGTTTTTGATGAAAT
>FPHM01000059.1_pt1 | contig 27887 bp, 31 predicted proteins | sample 1057441 | NCBI WGS metagenome assembly FPHM01 (sample SAMEA4473311, study PRJEB15554) | hydrothermal vent metagenome | biome: marine basaltic hydrothermal vent biome; feature: marine hydrothermal vent; material: water | place: Pacific Ocean | collected 2011-06-14/2011-07-23 | depth 1155 m | reverse complement strand
TTTTCTGATGAAGAAGGTAATTTGGCAATTGAAAATAATGATAACCTTGCCATTGAGAGTTCTATTTTAATTAATGGTTGGACAAATATTAGTATCACTTATACTGGCGTTGATCAAAATGATACGGACTTGCGTATTACAGGTATAGGGGAAGATGATAGTTATGGTATGTTAGTTGATAATATCAAGGTAGAAGAAGTCATTATTGATATTAATACTGAACATACGGGAGATAATAATGTTTCTGTTGAAACAGGTAATGGGAAAGATACTGTAAATATTTCAGATGATAATAATGGTACAGTTTCAACAGGAGAAGGTAATGATACAATTAATATTTCAGATAATAATAATGGTATTCTCAGTACAGGAACTGGTGATGATACTGTAACTATTGACGATAATGCTAATGGTGGAATTGATATGGGAAGTGGAGATGACACACTTATTATTCATGGTCAATTAAATAGTGATGTGACAGGAGGAAAAGGTAATGATACTTTAATATTAGATGATTATATACAAGATGATTATAGTTCTATTAGTGATAATATTTATGATTTTGAATACATTATGTTTTCTGATGGTGAATTAGAGATTTCGTTAGATAATATTGAGCTTATTGCAGCTTCTACAATTGAAGTCGAAACAGAAGTAGAAGTCGATTTAGAGGATTTACTTGTTGATAATGAAGATACATTATTTGATGATACAACATCAACAGATGAAAGTAATTCATCAGAAGATACAACATCAACAGATGAAAGTAATTCATCAGAAGATACAACATCAAAAGATGCAAGTGATTCATCAGAAGATACAACATCAAAAGATGCAAGTGATTCATCAGAAGATACAACATCAAAAGATGAAAGTGATTCATCAGAAGATACAACATCAAAAGATGCAAGTGATTCAGTGGAGGATGCAACATCAAAAGATGCAACATCAAAAGATGCAACATCAAAAGATGCAAGTGATTCAGTGGAGGATACAACATCAAAAGATACAAGTGATTCATCAGAAGTTACAACATCACCTATTGTAAGTGATTCAGCAGATGATATGGGTGGATTAGATATTGTACCTATGAGTATAGATCTTGATCCTATCTTGCTTCCTGATGGATTAATATAAGAATAGGGGAATCTTTAAAGGTTTTTCGCTAATATCTTGTATTAACTATCCAAAGGATGAATATGACAAATGGAAAAGTACTTGCACTTTATATGACAATGCCAGATATGATGAAACTCGGTCACCGAATGAGTTGTGAAGATTTTGAGTGTGACCCTGATGGAATTCTTGGAGATATGAATTATGAAGCTTTTGAAAACCCTATGCTTCTTTTGACTTGTAAAAAAAGTTATGAATTGGTAGAAGAAGCTGAGTTGGCACTTGATGTGGGTGTATTGATGGAAAGTATTTTGGTTGATGTCAATTTATATCATTTGAAAGCTGGTTCAGTGATTGAACTTGGAGAGACGATTTTTGAAGTCTTGGGTGCTTGTGAAGCCTATGGATATTTAATGGCATTAGCACCTGAACTACCAGAAATCCTTCAAGGAAATCGTGGTATTTTTGTTCGTGCTATCGACCAAGGGGTTGTTTCCTTGGGAGATGAAGTTAAAATTCTTAAAGAAGTGATATAAAATTTTTAAGAAAATTTATATTTAATCTCTTTAAATTGAGAAAAGTTTTCACTAAACATTTCTACAAGTGTAGGGTCTAGTTTGATGCCTTTTTCTCTTTTGATGACATTGAGTGCATCGTTGACACCCATAGAATCTTTATCATAGATACGCTTTGCCGTGAGTTCATCAAATAAGTCTACAAGGGCTGTGATTCTTGCATATAAAGAAATTTCTTCGCCTTTGAGTCCTTTTGGGTAGCCTGATCCATCCCAATTTTCATGGTGGGCGATGGTAATATCTTTTGCCATGATAATGAGATTTGTTTCTTCTAGGCTTTCCAAGACTTTTAAACCTAATTCAGGGTGTTGTTCATAGGCTTTGAGTTCAAGATTTTTGAGCTTTTTCTTGGGAATACGCAAAAGACCAATGTCATAAATTGCCATGGCATAAAAAAGATTGTCTATTTCTTTGTTGTTTAGTCCATAAATTTGAGCCAAGAGTCTTGCATACGCACCCAAACGCTCTGAGGCTTGTTCGTCTTTATGGGCATTGCTATGGCTAATATTCCCTAGTTTAGATAGCAGTTGTTTTTGAGAATTATCAGCAATTCTCAGTGCTTCTTGTAAATGTAAAAGATGTCCTTCTGAAATGACTCCTTCATTTTCTACATCATCTTTTATTTCTTCCATTAATTCAAAAAAGCTTTTAATTTGTAAATTATTAAAGACCCTTAGCTTGAGTTCCATAGGATTGTAAGGTTTAGAAATAAAATCATTTGCACCCAGTCTATAGGTCGTTTTACGCTCATTCTCTTCTGATGTCACAACAATAACGGGAATATCTTTATATTCATCATGTTCTTTGATATATTTTAGCGTAGCAAAACCGTCCATTTGTGGCATGATTAAATCCAGTAAAATAATATCAATTTTATACATTTTTAGAATCTCTATGGCTTCAATACCTTGAGAGGCTTGAAGTACGGTGACCATAGGGTATTCTAAAAAAATAGCAGAAGCCAATTCTTGATTAAAAGAATCATCTTCTACACTTAAGAGTGAAATTGTCCCAAATTTTGTTAAATTTACCATCTTATTTACCTGCATTGATTAATAAAGTTAGTGATTGCAGGAGTTGTATTTTGGGTCTCATCAAAGATAAGAAGTTCCCACTTTCAGCTATTTTTTGGAGTTTTCCTGCATTATTGGCGAGTGTACTTAAACCGATATTGGCACAAACACCTTTAATTACATGAAAGTCTTCTAATAATTCTTTGGTATTTTTGGCTCTAAAGTTACTATCTACGCGTTTGATATATTCTTCTATACTTTCTAAGGCTTTTCCATAGAGTCTTGTGCTAATTTCTTCATTAAAGTTGTTTTGTAAATGTTTAAAGGCAATTGTCTTCATTGCTAGACCTGAGGCAGTTTCTGCTTTTATTTCTGTAGACATACTTGTATGGGCTATGTTATGTGAAATACTTTTGACTTTTTGAGGTGCTATTTTGATGACTTCAGTGACAATAGGTTTTCTTTCTATAGGTGCTGGTATTATCGCTTCTACTTCTTTTGAAATAAATTCATTATTCAGTAATTTTACCAATTTACTTTCTATGTCTGCTTTGGATAAAGGTTTTTCAATGAAGTCATTCATGCCCGATTCTTCGGCAGCCATTTTGTCTTCTTTATAAACATTGGCACTCATACAAATAATAGGTATTTTTGTGTCAAATTGACGAATGGCTCTTGTGGCATCAAGTCCATCCATAATAGGCATACGCATATCCATTAAAATCGCATCATATTGGTGGGCTTTGGCTTTTTCTACAGCTTCTTTTCCGTTGACTGCTGTATCACAAGAGATAGAGAAGAAGTTATTGAGCATTTCTTTTTCATATTCTCTGTTGAGTTCTGCATCTTCAACAATGAGTATATCAAGTTTTGAATAGTCCAAACTTTCTTGTTCAGGGAAGAGGTTTTCGGCATATATACTTTCTATTTCTTTCATAAATCTTTGATAAGGAATAGGTTTAGAAATGATTTTGTCAAATTCTGTATAATGTCTTTCATTGTCTTCGCTAATAAGAGCAATGAGTTTTATTTCTGGATTAATGGCTTTGAGTGTCCCTGCAATATGGGCTGTATGGTTTTTGAAAATATCCATATCAAAGACGGCAATATCATAGAAACGCCCACTGACTACCATTTGTACCAATGCCGAAGTCATATCAGAGTTTTCAAGACAATAGTTTTGGAAATTGACAGCATATCCCATACATTCTTTGGTAATTTTACTAACAAATTCATCTTTTTGAGCAAACATCATGACATTTGCTCCTTTGAGTTCTTTGCCCATTTCTTTTTTCTTGGCGCGTTCTACAATAATTTTAACGGAGAAACTTGTACCAATACCTGATTTAGATTCAACAGAAATATCACCATTCATTAAATAGGCAAGTTGTTGAGAGATATAAAGCCCCAAGCCTGTACCTTGTGTTTTGTCTGTGGATTGGAAAGGCTGAAAAAGGGTTTCTTCAACCTCTGAAGGAATACCATCTCCTGTATCATCGACATTGATAATGACTTGGAGTTTATTGTCTTCGAGTTCTTCTAAAGTTTTGACATAAAAATGAATAGAACCTTTTTTGGTAAATTTCGCTGCATTCGAAAGTAAATTAAGAAAAATTTGTTTTAAACGCTTGTCATCAGAAATAATAGGATAATCAAGCAAAGGAATATCAATATTAAAATCAACTTCATGGTCTATTTTGGATTGAATAACAGTAGCACATTCATTGAGTAAATCATCAAGGTCAAACTCTTTTAGAGAAAGTTCAATTCTATTGTCTTCGAGTTTTGCCACATCCAAAAGGTCAGAAATTAGTGCCAAAAGGTGTTCTGAACTTTGGACAATATTATGTAAATATCGCTTTTGTTTGTTATTTAGTGCTGTATCATCAAGTAATTCACTATAACCCAAAATCGCTGTCAGAGGGGTGCGTAGTTCGTGACTCACCGAAGCAATAAATCGTTTTTCATTGCTTAGTGATTCTTCTAGTTCTTTATTGACTTTGGTGAGAAGATGAGATAGTGTAAGTTTGTCTTCATTGGCTTTAAAATATCTAGCCTCTGTTCTTTTCATTTCTTTGTCAACATGGTTTAGCTTTTTAAGCAATACTTTTTGTCCATTAGACTCTGGTAAATGTTCTATCATACTTTTTATCGTGGTAATCGACATATTTTATTCCTTTTCTCTAAGTAGTGCTGTGACAAATGTTTCATTATGGAAACCATATCCTCCAGGGAATGCACCAATTTCACCATAAGCATAAAAGCCAACCAAAGGACAATTTGAGGCTTTGTAGGCTATGGTTATTTCTTGTTTTGCATACGCACCCAAAACTTGTTTTCGTGAACAACAAGGAAAAATCAAAGCAAGGTCTGCTTGAAAATTGTCTCGTTCTTTTATGGCTGTACGAATACTTTCATCGACATATTTCATGATATCTTTACCTTGAGGTGCTGAGATACGCACTTTAGATTTTTCTTCTACATGTCCTGCAAAAATTAAAGAACCATTGTTTGTATCAATATCTAGGACTGCTCTATAGACCACTTGTCCATTTCGCATTTTAACTTCCAAAGGATATTCTATACCCGTTTGAGGCATATCAATGCTTTCTACTTGTAAATAACTTTTATAAAAATCTACAGCAGGACGATTGTCAATCTCATAGACAATATTTTTAGAAGCTTTGGTCACAATTTTTTCTTTGCCAATGCCTATCCAACCAAAAGCACGAGAACCAAGGACTTCTATTTTTGAATTGTCAATTGCCAAAACCAAGACACCGTGGGTACTAAAGTTTTGAGAAGAAAAGACATAAGTATCTTTGAGTATAAGGTCATCTCCTGCTGAACCACCAAAGGCATATTCAATACCAGTAGAAAGCATACCTTGTACATAGGCATCATTATCAAAATTTAAACCCGAAGTATTGGTAATAATACTTACATCATCAAATTTAGATTTTGCCCAAAGCCCCACTTGTTTACCTATGCCATGAGAATCATCGCTCTCTACAGGTAAAAGCTTTAAAGCGATGGCTTTAGGATTGACTTCTACGAGCATACAAACAATACTTTCTTCAAGTTCTTGTACACCAAATTCTTCATTGGCAAAAACTTCTCCCACTGTGGTTGCACCAAAAACCCCAAAAGAGTATTTATTGAGTGCTGTAACCAAACTACGAATATCATGACTTACTGAGGCATAGATAAATGCCAAAGAAGGTTTTGTACCTCTTGCTAGTGTTTCGTCTATCTCTTCTATTAACTCTTTAATAGAATAGGCAGAAATTAGTGTACTCTTCATTGTTAAATTCCTTGTTATGTATTTGCTATATTAATAATTGATTGTCTCAGTGTTACGAATTCTAAAAAATGATGTAAAAATATTTTTAAAACTTTTGGCTTAAATCGTGTTTGACTATTGAGTAAAATAGTGTAGGCTTCTTCTGTTGTATATTGTATGGGTGTACGGTAGGTTCTTTTGGAAAGTAATGCCTCAAAAGTCTCGCTAATAGCCACAATTACTGCAACTTCAGGAATTGCATCTTCTTGAATAGAATAAGGCATTCCCGAACCATCATGGGCTTCTTTATAATGTAGAATGACCAATTTAGAAATACGAATAAAATCTGTTTCTATCGCACCTGAAAGCATATCATATCCCAATAGAATATATTCTTGAAAGATTTTTTTGTCTTCATCTGAAAATACTTTGTTTTCATCATGTGCCAAAGGTAAAGCAATCACACCTATATCACGAATTAAAGAAGCATAATAAATATATTGACTCATATTGTTATCATATCCCAATTTTAAAGCAAATTCTTTTGCTATGAGGGCAATGACTTTGGCTTGTATGCGTTGTGCTGTGTTGGCTTTGGTTTTCAAAGAAATCATTTTTAAGAAAAAGTCTTGTTGAGACAATTGAATTTGTGTCTTGCTATACATCTTTGCTGTTTGGGAGTCTAAATCTTGTGCTTCTTTATTTTTATTATATAGTTTTCTTTTACGAATAAGGTTTTGATAAATCTTTTTCTCTAATTCTTCTAATACAAAAGGTTTAGAAACACAATCATCAATGCCTTTTTTTGTAAAATCTTCTTTGAGTACTTTTTCTGTGGTCATAAGCAAAATAGCCATACTCTCACATATTTTTTTTTCTTCTAAGACTGTAAGTAGTTCATTTGCATTCATCTTCGGCAGATGTAGAGCCAAAAACATAAGGTCTATAGATTGTGTTTCTAAGATTTTGAGTGCTTCAAGACCATCAGACGCTTCTAAAAATTCTATTTGTGTAAACTTTTCTAACAAGCTTCTAATCAAGAGACGATTAAAGGGGTCATCTTCTACAATGAGTATTTTAATCTCTCCTAACTCTTTCCATTCCATTTTTCTAGCCTTTTATTATATTAGCTAATAGCTTATCATAACTTACTTTAGCCTTGAATGCTTTTAGTATAGATTTAAATAAGCTTTAAGAATTGGGATACATCTGTAGCATCAAAAATATTTCTCTAACCTACTTTTAGATATAATCTTTTTAATAACGCCGTCGTCATGAGGGCGATTGCGAGGATACTTATGCTACTTTTTACACCCGGTCCTACCCCTGTACCAGAGTCTGTGCGTTTGGCAATGGCAACCCCTACACTTCACCATCGTACCCCTGAATTTGAAGCGATTTTCAAAGAAACGCGTACACTTCTTTTTGAACTTTTAAAAACAGATGAAGTCATTATCTTAGCCTCTTCTGGCACGGGTGCAATGGAATCAGCTGTGACAAACTTATGCCATCATACTTTATTGTCTATCAATTCTGGGAAGTTTGGAGAACGCTTTGGCAAAATTGCCAAGGCTTCAGGACTTCAAAATGTAGAGATAAAACATGATTGGGATACGCCCATTTCTGTAGAAGAAGTGCTTTTATGCTTAGAAGAAAACCCAAATATTGATGCCATTGCCATGCAAGTCTCTGAATCAGCAGGAGGGCTTCGTCATCCAGTTGAAGACATAGCCAAAGCTGTCAAAGCGAAATACCCTGAGATGATGATAATTGCAGATGGTATTACAGCTGTGGGTGTTGAGCCTATTGATGTGAGTGATATTGATTGTCTTATTGCTGGGAGTCAAAAAGCCTTGATGTTACCTCCTGCTTTGTCTATTTTGGGACTCAGTCAAGAGGGGATTAATAAAGTAGGCGAAGGAAAAGGGTATTATTTTAATTTGGCTTCGGAGATTAAAAAGCAAAAACAAAATACGACGGCATATACGGCTGCGACGACTTTGATTATTGGACTTCGTGCTATTTTAGAAGAAATAGAGAATAAAGGTGGTTTGGAGAAGCTTTATAGCCAAACAGCGTTAAGAGCCAAAGCCACAAGAACAGCTTTGGAAGCCTTGGGTTTACATTCTTATCCTCAAACACCTGCTTGTTCTATGACTACGATTGATGATGAAAATGCCCAAGAGATAAGAGATTTACTCAAATCAGACTTGAGCGTCAATGTCGCAGGTGGACAAGACCATCTCAAAGGCAAAATTTTCCGTATTAATCAAATGGGATTGATTGAACCTTATGAAATGGTTTGGGTGGTAAATGCTGTGGAATTGGCATTGGCAAAACTTGGACGAAGAGCATTTGACGGTACGGCTTCTCGTATCTTTAATGAAGTATATTTTAATACTATAATAGGGAAATAACAATGGTGTATGAACACGAAATCCCTTCGGGGTCAAAGCTATATTTTGGTCAATCTGCGAAGGTAAAACGAGAGATAGAATTTGTCTCAGCTGAACTTTTAGATAACTTAGGATTTGAAGAAATAGTCACGCCTTTGTTTTCTTATCATCAGCATGAAAGCTTTGAAGACAAAAAACCTTTGCTACGATTGAATGATTCTAGCAACAATGAAGTGACACTTCGTGCCGATTCAACGGCTGATGTCTTGCGTATTGTGACCAAAAGACTAGGACGGAGTACAGAATCAAAAAAGTGGTTTTATATTCAACCCACTGTGACTTTCCCTACCAAAGAACAGTATCAAATTGGTGTAGAGATATTAGATGGAAGTTTTGAGCAAATAGCCAAGACAAGTGTGATGCTTTTGAAAGAAATGGACATCTCACCTGTGATGCAAATTGCAAATATTGCTATTCCAAATCTACTTATCAATCATTATGGTATTTCATCGGAATCTTTGAAATCTATGCATATAGAAAAGATTATGGGTGCAGACTTAGCATGGATAGAAGCATTACTAAGAATTTCTAAGGTAGAAGACTTAAGAGATTTAGAGCATTTTCCTGAGGATATTAGAGAAGAATTAGAAAAGATAAAAAAAGCAACAGAAAAAGTAGCCTATAAAAATATGGTTATTTCTCCACTTTTTTATGCAAAGATGCGTTATTATGACTCTTTGACATTTAGAATGTTTGAGGGAAATGCCTTATTGGCAATGGGTGGGGTGTATCATATTGATGGTATTGAAGCATCAGGATTTGCACTCTATACAGATGAGTGTGTATGTAATAAGATAAATAAAGAGGCAAAATAAATGAGTACAAAAGCAGATTTAATTGTAGGTCTCCAATGGGGAGATGAGGGAAAAGGGAAAATTGTTGACCACATGGCACAAACCCATGATTATGTATGTCGTTTTGCAGGAGGACATAATGCAGGGCATACGATTGTTATTGATGGCAAAAAATACGCCCTTCATTTGATTCCTTCTGGTGTTCTGAATCCAAATGCCAAAAATATCGTAGGAAATGGTGTGGTACTTTCTCCTAAAGATTTTATTATAGAAATGGAACAATTTGATAATCTCAAAGGGCGTTTGTTTCTTTCAGACAAAGCCCATCTTTTATTGCCTTATCATGCTTCTATTGACCAAGCAAGAGAACGCATGAAAGGCGACAAAGCCATTGGTACGACAGGTAAAGGAATTGGACCAGCTTATGGTGATAAGATTGCTAGAGTAGGGCATCGATTGGGTGAGCTTCTCAATCCCGAAAAATTGACAGAAAAAATCATGGCATTTTTTGAGATGAATAAGCCTATTTTTGATGCGATGGAATTAGACTGTCCGAAAGAAGAGGCACTGTTAGCAGAGCTTCAAGGCTATAAAGCTGTTTTGGGTGAACATATTTGTGATACGACACAAATGATGTGGAAGATTATGGACGAAGGTCATAAGATTTTATTAGAAGGTGCGCAGGGGACAATGCTTGATATTGACCACGGGACTTATCCTTATGTGACTTCTTCTACGACTGTAAGTGCAGGAGCGTGTTCTGGTCTTGGGATTAATCCTAAAGATTTGGGCAAAGTGACAGGTATTGCTAAGGCCTATTGTACAAGAGTAGGAAATGGTCCTTTTCCAAGTGAAGATTTTGGAGCTGAGGGTGATTTGTTGCGTAAGAACGGACATGAATTTGGCACGACTACAGGACGACCTAGAAGATGTGGTTGGTTTGATGCTGTGGCTATGCGTCATGCAGTCAGAGTCAATGGTGTTGACCAAGTCTCTTTGATGAAACTCGATGTTTTAGATGGTTTTGCTGAGGTTAAAGTCTGTGTGGCTTATGAAGTAGAGGGAAAAGAGATTGACTATGTGCCTTATGACCTTGAAGATGCTACACCGATTTATAAATCTTTTGCAGGTTGGGACAAAACAGAAGGGGTGAGAGTCTTTGATGATTTACCTCAAACGGCAAAAGCGTATATTGAAGCACTTGAAGAGATGATTGGCACAAAAATGGGTATTATTTCAACCAGTCCTGAGCGAGAAGATACAATAATTAGAGATTAAAGGGTTAGTAATGAGACTAAAAGCAAAACAGACTAGATATGTAGCTGCAAAAATTGGTATTGATTTGGCAAATGCGTCTTTTATTACCATGCCAAAGGGTAAAGATGCTGTGGTTGAAGCGTGTAAAAAAGTCATTGATGCCAATTTGGCAGTAGAAGATGCTTTGGACGAAAAAGTACATAAAATTCTTGATGAAAATTATGACGAGATAGAATTTCAACTAGCCGACGAAAGACAACTCTTTTTTATGATTAAAAAGAAAATGGCAGTTGAAGCGGGTGTGATTATGAATTATGATGACCGTTATAATGATTTGGCACATCATATTTTGGACGAACTCTATGAAAACTATTTAGCCGAATATACAGTCAATGAAAACCAAGTAAAAAATGTGATTTTTAAAGCCTTCAAAGCCTTTTCTGATGCCTATGATTCTATTGATGACTTAGTCTATGAAAAAATTAGAGGTATGGAGAAAGAAGTAGTCATTGGAAGTCAAGACTATGAAATGCTTTACGACCGATATTATCAAGAAGAACTTTTAAAAAGAGGAATGCTTTAATGGCTAAAGTCTCTTTATATTTTGAAAATGGCATGATGCTTGAAGCCCAAAGCTTTGGAGCAAAGGGTACGAGTGTAGGAGAAGTGGTGTTTAATACTTCACTCACAGGCTATCAAGAAATCGTCACAGACCCTTCTTATGCAGGACAATTTGTGACTTTTACCATGCCTGAAATTGGCAATGTGGGTTGTAATGCACAAGATATGGAAAGTAAGGGAGCGTTTTGTAAAGGTATACTCGTTCGTGCTTACCAAGACAGACCTTCAAATTTTAGATGTGAAGAAACACTCTCGTCACTTTTGGAAAAGCACGGTGTTCTAGGTATTTGCGAAATAGACACACGATTTATTACCAAAATGCTCAGAGTTGAAGGTGCGATGATGATGGTGGCTTCTACAGAACTTCACACAGAAGAAGCCCTTAAAGTTGCCCTAGACAATGCTCCTCGTATAGAAGAAGTGAATTATATAGAAGAAGTTTCTACGAAAGAAGCCTATATTCACAATGAAGCACGATTTAATACTGATACTTTTGCCTATAATGCACCTGATACGCGTAAAAAAATCTTAGCTTTAGATTTTGGTATCAAAAGAAATATCCTCAATGAACTTACCCACGCAGGAATGCAAGTAGAAGTTGTGCCTAATTCTATAAAAGCAGAAGACATTATCACACAATTTGATGCTAAAGACATTGCAGGAGTTTTCCTCTCCAATGGTCCTGGTGACCCTCTTATCCTAAAAGAAGAACAAGAAAAAATCAAAAAACTCATCGCCCATAAAATCCCTCTTTTTGGCATTTGTTTAGGACATCAACTGCTTTCAATTGCTCACGGATATGACACTTACAAATTACAATTTGGACACCACGGAGGCAATCATCCTGTGATGAATATGAAGAACAAAACCGTAGAAATCACAGCCCAAAATCATAATTATAATGTGCCTGATAGTATTTCAGAAGTAGCCACAGTCACACATACGAATTTATTTGACAATACTATTGAAGGATTAAAATATAATAATTCTCCAAGTATGTCTGTACAGCATCACCCAGAAGCAAGTCCTGGTCCTCATGAATCTGCGTATATCTTTGGCGAATTTGCCGAGATGCTTTAAGGAATTATCATGAACCTAGCCATACTATTTGGAGCATCAAGCTTCGAACATGAAATTAGCATCGTCTCTGCGATTACGCTCAAAAAGGTCTTAAAGAATACGAAAATTACTTATATTTTTGTAAGTGCTGAGAGAAAGTTTTATCTTATAGATACAGAGAAGATAAATTCTAAGTTGTTTTCATCGGGTGAATATAAAAAATCTAAAGAATTGATACTCAAACAAGGTGGCTTTTTTAGTGATGGACTATTTGGGTCTAAGTTAATTGAGTTTGATGTGGCGTTGAATCTTATTCATGGTAGAGATGGAGAAGATGGGAAAATGGCATCTATGATGGAATTCTTTGATATTCCATTTATTTCTCCTCGTATGGAAGCTTCTGCTTTGTCTTATAATAAGCTTTATACGAAGTTTTTTGCCGAAAGTGTTGGGGTCAAAACTGTAGCGTATGAGCATTTGTCTGTAGGTGATGAGCGACAAATTTCTATGGATTATCCTGTCATTATTAAGCCTGTGCGATTGGGTTCTAGTATTGGGGTGAGTATTGTGCGTGATGCTTCTGAATTAGATTATGCTTTGGATACAGCTTTTGAATATGATTCTGATGTGATTGTTGAGCCTTTTATTGAAGGTGTCAAAGAATATAATCAAGCAGGGTGTTTTGCGAAGACTTGGGAGCTTTCTATCGTAGAAGAACCTCAAAAAGAAGAATTTTTGGATTTTGAAAAGAAATATATGGACTTTTCTCGTGATGGAAAAGTCTTGTCTGCTGATATTTCAGAGGATTTAGTGTTGAAGATTCAAGAAAACTTCAAAAAGATTTATAATCCTCTTTTTCTGGGTAGTCTTATTCGTTGTGATTTTTTTGTCGTTGATGGAGAAGTACTTTTAAATGAAATTAATCCTATTCCTGGTTCACTGTCCAATTATCTCTTTGATGATTTTGAAGGCATGATAAATCGTTTGGCAAAGGCTTTACCAAAAGAGCAAAAAATCGCTATAGATTATCAATATATTCATAGTATTCAATCAGCTAAAGGAAAAGCATAATAATAGTTTTTTAAAAACTTTTATGCTTTAAAATTAACAAAACTTATACTTTCTTTAATCTTCATAAACCTCTAGTCTAAATATGTTAATTATGTATTAAATAACATGGCTTTATAGTGATTTTATTATCTTTTAAGTAGCATTAGTCTAAAATATTGGGATATATTTTGTAAATATAGAAACTCATTGGAGGGTATATGAAAAAATTTGCGATGTTTGTAGTGGTATTTATGTCATTGTTACACGCCGAATCACTCGGTGTAAATGAAAAACTAGGGGAATTCGTTCCTTTGGATTTAACATTTAGTGATGAAGACGGTAAAAGTAAAACACTTAAAGAGTATATGGCAGGGAAACCTACGATTATTTCTTTAAATTATTTTAGATGTGGGGGAATTTGTACGCCACAACTTGAAGATATGGCAAAGATGTTGTCAAGACTTGACTTAGCCGAAAATACGGATTACAAAGCATTAACAATTAGTTTCGCTCCTGATGAAACCCCACCTTTAGCAAAAGCCAAAAAGAAAACGCATATAGAATCTATGAACAGAGCCTATGTGCAAGATGCTTGGCATTTTCTAATAAGTGAAAATAATTCTTCTGCCATACTTGCAGATAAAGTTGGATTTACTTATAAAAAGACGGTTTCAAAAGCAGGTGTAACAGATTGGATTCATGCAGCAACATTAATTATTATTTCACCAGAAGGGAAGATTACCCGTTACCTTAATGGTATTGAGCAACTTCCTTTTGATGTTAAAATGGCAGTTTTAGAGTCAGCACAAGGTAAAGTCGGTCCTACTATTGCCAAAACTTTACTCTATTGTTTTACTTATGACCCAAAAGGAAAGACTTATGTTTTTGCTTGGGAAAAAGTAGTGGCAACTGTAATTTTAATCATCACTATACTCTTTTTCATCTGGCTTGTAAAAGCAGGACGAAGAGACCAAGAAGAATCCAACAAAGACCATCAAAACCAAAGGAGAAATTTAGATGAGTAAAACTTATTTTGACGAAACCCACTGTGCCTTCGGGCACCCCAAAAGCACATTTATGCAATGGATGCTTACTGTAGACCATAAAAGAATTGGTATTATGTATGCTGCTGTAATGTTTACATTCTTTTTTGTAGCTGTTTTTACTGCTTTAGCAATGAGAATTGAATTGTTTGCCCCAGGTGGACAATTTATGGATGGGGATACATTTAACCAAGCCTTTACACTGCATGGTGTAATTATGATTTTCCTTTTTATTATCCCAGGAATTCCTGCGATTTTTGGAAATATTGTCATGCCTTTAATGATTGGTGCGAAAGATGTTTCTTTCCCAAGACTTAACTGGGCTACATTTTGGTTGTATATTCTAGGTTGTATTATTGCACTCGCTTCACTCTTTGTTGGTGAAGGTGTGGCTGATACAGGTTGGACATTTTATGCTCCATATTCAATGAATACAGATACCAATGTTATTATGGCACTTGTTGCTGCATTTGTTCTTGGTTTTGCTTCTATTCTTACGGGTCTTAACTTCCTTGTTACGATTCACAGACTAAGAGCTCCAGGTATGACTTTCTTCAAAATGCCACTTTTTGTATGGGGTATTTATGCAACAGCATGGATTCAACTTTTGGCTACACCAGTTGTTGGTATTACGCTGGTTCTTGCTATTCTTGAAAAATATTTTGGAATTGGTATCTTTGACCCTGCTAAAGGTGGAGACCCAGTATTGTTCCAACATTTATTCTGGATTTACTCTCACCCCGCTGTCTATCTTATGATTTTACCAGCATTTGGTATTATGTCTGAAATTATTCCTACTTTCTCAAGAAAAGAAATCTTCGGATATAGAACAATTGCTCTTTCATCAGCATCAATTGCAGGTATTGGTTATCTTGTATGGGGTCACCACCTTTATACATCTGGTATGTCAGATACGGCTAAAACAGTGTTCTCCTTCTTGACTTTCTTTGTTGCTATTCCAACGGGTGTTAAGTTTTATGACTGGGTTGCTACAATGTATCAAGGTAAAATTGTACTTTCTACGCCAATGATTTGGGCAATGGGTACTATTATTACTTTTGCTATTGGTGGTATTACAGGAATTACCATTACAATGATTGGTCTTGATATTCACTTGCAAGATACTTACTATACTGTGGCTCACTTTCACTATGCTATCCTTGGTGGAGTTGTGTTCTTGATGTTTGCTGGTATGCATTATTGGTTTCCACTTATTACGGGTAAAATGTATGATGAGAAAAAAGCAAAAATTGCTTTCTACTTAAACTTTATTGGGTTTAACCTTCTTTGGTTTCCAATGTTTATCGCTGGATACTACGGTATGCCTCGTCGTTATTTTGATTACTTACCAGAGTTTCAAATTTATCACCAAATTTCATTTTTTGGAGCAATTATCTTTATTGCAGGTCTTATCTATATGTTTTGGGTATTTTTCAAAGGTTGGACAAAAGGTGAAGCTTCAACGCCAAATCCTTGGAATGCAACAACACTAGAGTGGCATTTACCAACATCACCACCACCATTAGAGAACCACTCAAAAGTACCGTATGTAGATTTTAACCCTTATGAGTATCACCAAGGTGAGCCAGTGGTTAAATTTAACTATGAAACTATGCAAAGGATTGACTAATGTCACATGAATATGTACCAGAAATCGCGACGGATCGCGATGGGAATGAACATGAAGTACAAGGTTGGCAAGGCGATTTTTATGCTGGTAAACTAGGGTTTTGGCTCTTTATGCTTACAGAAGTAATGATGTTTGGAGCAATGTTTTTGGCTCTTGCATATTACAACACACTTCATCCACAAGATTTTTTAGATGCTTCTGCATCTTTGAATAGATGGTTAGGTGGAACAAATACAGTTATTCTATTGATTTCTGCATTGACAATGGGTCTAGGTTTTCTTAAAATGAGAGTTGGCGATGTTAAGGGTGCGAAGCTTATGATTTGGGCTACTATTCTTCTTGCAATTATTTTCTTGGTCATTAAAGGTTTTGAGTGGAGAGCTGAGTACAATCATGGTATCTTTTTGATGCATGATCAACTTTTACCAGAATCATCTTTGCCATTTGGTCAAAAACTATTCTTTGGTCTTTACTTTTCAATGACAGGACTTCATGGGGTTCATATTATTATTGGTATTGGTTTGATGCTTTGGTTACTTGCAAAAATTAATGCAGGGGCAGTAAGTAAAGAACACCATATCTTTTATTTAAATATCGCACTCTACTGGGATATCGTACACCTTATTTGGGTATTCGTATTTCCTTATTACTATATGATTGGCGCAGGAGGAGTAGCAGGTGGACACTAATACAATAGATTATCAAGCAGAAAGAAAAGTATATTATAAAGTACTTTTAGGATTATTACTTTTAACGGCTGTTACTTTTATACAGCCTCATTTATTTTTAACAGATTCAAACTTTGCGGCACAAATGTTTATTGCCGTGATAAAGGCTTATTTAATTGTAATGTATTATATGCACTTAAAAGGTGAAACGCTTATTATACCAATGGTATGGTTTGCATTATCACTTGTCATGGTGTTTTTTATTATTGTAATTGGTATCGATGTTTCCAATTTCCAATTTGGAGCTGAGAGTCATATTACTGCAGTTGCAGAGCATACTGCAGGAGCTGTACATAGCACTCCTGCTGCACATTAAAAAGGGGTTTATTTATGAGTAATAAATTAGAAGGATTTGACACAAGTGCATCTTCATTTAATGCTGATTTAGATTTTGCATTTTCATTGCATATTTGGTTGTCATTGCTATTGTTTTTGTCAGTCGTTGTTCCAATGTTTTATTTTGCATGGAAATATCGTGCAGACAAAGTAAAGAATGAAGATATTGGTAATGTAACACACCATACACTATTAGAAGTATTATGGACAGCTATTCCTGTAGCGGTAATGATGGTATTTTTTTACTATGGTAATACGACTATGCAAATGTTTAGAACCATGCCAGCAGAGTCACAAAGTATTGTGATTAATGTTGAAGGTTCTAAATGGAAATGGAAGTATGAATATGCACCAAATGCATCTGGACATATTCATAAAATTGGTGGTGTTTTTGCAAAACCAGAAATGGATGAAAATGGTAAAGTTGTAAAAGAAGGTACTATGGGTATTTCAGCTCTTTATGTACCTGTTAATACAAATATTATCTTGAAAATGACAGCACCATTAAATGATGTTATTCACTCTTATTATATTCCTGCTTTCCGTATGAAAGAAGATGTAGTTCCAGGTCGTGTCACACAACAATGGTTTAATGCTTCTCAAGTAGGTGAGTATGATGTTGAATGTGCTGAGTACTGTGGTACTGACCATTCATATATGTATTCTAAAGTTGTTGTAATGGAAAAAGATGCGTATGAAGCTTGGTTTAATTCTGACAAAAAAGATACACCAAAAGGTTCATTTGCCAAAGATGGTAAAGCACTTTATGCACAAAATGGTTGTGCTTCATGTCACTCAATTGATACAGATGCAACACTTGTAGGTCCAACACTTAAAGGGATTGGTGCAAAATATGATTCTAAATATCTTGCAGATGCAATTACAACTCCTGACAAAGATGTTCCAGAAGGTTTCTATCCAGGAATTATGCCATCGTTTGCATTCTCTGAAGCAGATTTAGCAACACTCATTAAATACATGGAGACAGGTAAATAATGATAAAAGACTTTTTTATAGTCACCAAGTTTGTTCTCTCTTTTGCAGTCTCTTTGTCTGCACTCTTTGCCTATATTATGGCAAAGGGAGAGATTGGTTTAGATATGTTTCTTGCTACCTTCTCTGTACTTTTAGTGGCTATGGGCGTTTCTACACTCAATCAAGTACAAGAGTATAGAGAAGATTCCAAGATGGAAAGAACCAAAAATCGTCCTATTGCAGCAGGGCGTATGTCTCCTAGAACAGGTGTGATTATTTCAGTCATACTTATCTTACTTTCTTTTGCTATGATTTATTCACTCTTAGGATTAACAGGTATCAACTTTTTTGCCTTTGCTTTTCTGTGGTATAACCTTATGTACACACCACTCAAAAAGCGTTCAGCTTTAGCAGTTGTCCCTGGGGCAATTTTGGGTGTTATTCCTCCTGCGATTGGGTGGCTTGTAGCAGGACATACACTTTTTGAAATAGAGTTTATTGCTTTAGCCGTCTATTACTTTATTTGGCAAGTCCCACATTTTTGGTTGCTTGTGATGCTATTTCATGGAGACTATAAAGATGGTGGATACCCAACAGCCATGCGTCTTTTTGGAGAAGGAACGCTTCAAAGATTGACTTTTGTATGGCTCATGCTTACAATTCAAGCAGGAGTATTTTTGGTCTATACCTTTACAGTGTATAGCGATATTACCATTGCCTTTGCCATTGGCTTTGGAATATGGGCATTTTTAACGGCTTTACAACTTTTGAAAAAAGAGTTTAAACTTAGCGATGCCCGTGCAATATTTTGGAAAATTAATGCCTCATTTTTAGGTATTATTATACTTCTTAGTATTGACGAATATATTAAACACCATCTCTAATAGAAAAAAGCCACTCTTTGAGAGGCTTTTTTACTACTGCTTTTACTTCAACTACTTTATTTATCCTCATAGATTTTCAAAGGAAACCTCATGAACACAAACGATTATTCACTCCATGCTATTTTAGAAAGTTTTTTTAAGCAAAAAAATGAACAGATAAAAAAAAGGCTTATTTATACTATGTCTCCTTTGGGAGGATTGGATAGTATTTGGATTAAAGGACTTTTTCTTATTCTTCCTTTTGCTATGTATGGGGCGATTTTTAATCCTGTTATGTTTGAAAAACTAGGCATTGCACAAGCCATTGTATTTTATATTATTTTACTCGTCATGGCGATGCAAGTGGTAATAGGTGTTTCTTATTTTAACAATCGGACTGCCATCAAAAGGGCAAGTCCTAGATGGAAGACTTTATTTCCTGATATAGATTTTAAGATGATACTCTCCTCAGGAGTTACACCTTATGTAGATTTTATCACGCATTATGAAACAGCACTTAAAGATAATTTAGAGGATAATGCTTTGGTTGAAAGACTAAGAGAGGCATTTAAACAAATGGAAGAAGAAAATCATCTTTTGTATGATGCTATGCAAAGAGATAAAAAAAAGCAGGAGAATAAATAGATGAAAAATATCAAAATAATCATACTTATACTAGCAATATTTACAAGCGTATGGGCAGAAGAGAACGAAGAATTAAAAAATGCTTGTAAAGAAAATAATGCCACTGCGTGTTATGAATTTGGATTACCCATGATAAAAGGTGAGAATGCCAAAGCCCAAGATATAAGAGAAGAAGGTTTGGCATATATGCGTAAGGCTTGTATGCTAAACGAGACTAGGGCTTGTGATGAAATAGGGGATAATTATTATAGAGATGCCAACTATGGTGCATCACACCCTTATTTGGTTAAATCATGTGATAGAGGTATCAAAAGTGCTTGTGAAGCTGTAGGCACAATTTATCGTGACGGTCATCATCTCAAACAAGACGATGTCAAGGCAAGAGAATATTATCTCAAAGCTTGTGATTTACAAAGTGGTGATGCCTGTTACAATGTAGCCATGATATATAGAGGTGGCTTTGGTGTAGATAAAAACCGTACAAAAGAGAAGCTTTATTATCAAAAAGGCTGTGATGCAGGATTGGAAGCAGGGTGTATTATATTTACACAACTTGACAACGAAGACAAAGGCATTGAAACAGGTCTTTGGGCTGATATAAAGGCATGGTTTAACTAGGCTTTTTAAGAGTCATCAAAATAATTGATGACTTTTTACTTTCTTTAGCATTATTTTTACGCATCTATTTATACTTTTTACCGTCATTCTCCTTTATTATTTCTAAATATTATAATTATTGATATATATTAAGCTTTTGCACTCTAAAATATCTTATAATGAGTGCTGAATGTTGTAATTTTATAACATAGAATTAATACAAAGGGGTATGCATGCAATCAAACGCAGCATTGGAATATGATTATTCATTAGCAAAAAAGTTTACCTATTTAACGATTTTGTTTGGATTTTTAGGAATGTTAGTCGGTACACTTATTGCCGCACAAATGGCATTTCCTGAATTAAATTATCTTTTAGGGGAGTACGGTACTTTCTCAAGGCTTAGACCTGTGCATACAAATACTGTAGTATTTGGATTTACTGTTTCAGGTGTTTTTGCCACATGGTTTTATTTGGGACAGAGGGTACTCAAAGTCTCTATTGCTGAATCTAGGTTTTTAATGATTATGGGAAATATACAGTTTTGGCTGTATCTTGTCGCTGCACTTACAGCAACGGTGTCACTTCTTTTAGGATATTCTACTTCAAAAGAGTATGCCAACTATGAATGGCCTTTTGATATTGCTATTGTGATTGTTTGGGTAATGTGGGGTATCAATATGATGGGGCTTATCGGTATTAGACGAGAAAAAGCCCTTTATATTTCTGTTTGGTATTATCTTGCTTGTTTTCTTGGTATTGCTATGCTTTATCTCTTTAACAATATGGAAATTCCTACTTACTTTACTTCTGGTGGTTTAGGGAATCCTATGCACTCTGTATCAATGTACGCAGGAACAAATGATGCACTAGTACAATGGTGGTATGGACATAATGCTGTGGCATTTGGATTTACTGTACCCATCGTTGGTATGATTTACTATTTTTTACCAAAAGAATCAGGACAAGCGATTTATTCTTATAAGCTTTCTTTACTTTCTTTTTGGGGATTAATGTTTGTCTATCTTTGGGCTGGTTCTCATCATCTTTTATGGACAACAGTTCCCGATTGGATGCAAACAATGGGGTCTGCTTTTTCTGTAGTGCTTATTTTACCTTCATGGGGTTCTGCTATTAATATGCTTCTTACGATGAAAGGTGAGTGGAATCAACTTACAGATAATCCATTGATTAAATTTATGGTATTGGCATCAACTTTCTATATGCTTTCAACCATTGAAGGACCAATTCAAGCCATTCGTTCAGTCAATGCTATTGCTCACTTTACAGATTGGATTCCTGGTCATGTTCATGATGGTGTGCTAGGTTGGGTGGTCTTTATGATTATGGCAGCTATCTTCCACATGACACCAAGAATGTTTAAAAGAGAAATTTATTCAAGAAAACTCATGGAATCACAATTTTGGTTACAGACGATTGCCGTTGTTCTTTACTTCACTTCTATGTGGATTGCAGGAATTACGCAAGGTATGATGTGGAGAGCTGTTGATGAATATGGTAACTTGATGTATTCATTTATTGATACAGTAACAGTACTTCATCCATATTATACAATTAGAGCGTTATCAGGTGTGATGTATCTTATTGGATTTATGATGTTCGCTTATAATATTTACAAAACAATTACTGCTGGTAAAAAGCTTTCGAGTGAACCACAGTTTAAAACGCCTATGGCTTCAGGGAGGTAGAGTATTATGTTTCATTGGTTAGAAAAAAACCCATTCTTTTTCGCTGCGGCGGTATCTATTGTTATCTCATTTGCTGGACTTATTGAGATTGTACCAAATTTCCAACAATCAGCAAGACCTCTTGTGGACATGAAACCACGAACAGTGCTTGAAATTGCAGGTAAAAATGTTTATATGAAAGACAACTGTATTGCTTGTCATTCACAAATGATTCGTCCATTCAAATCTGAGACAGACCGTTATGGTGCATATTCCCTTTCAGGAGAATATGCCTATGATAGACCTTTTCTTTGGGGTTCTAAACGAACAGGACCAGACTTGCACCGTATTGGTAATTACCGTACGACTGATTGGCATGAAGCACATATGTTAGACCCTCTAGCTATAGTCCCTGGTTCAATTATGCCAGCCTATGACCATCAGTTTGATAATATAGCTGATATAGAAACAGCTTACGCAGAAGTGGTCACCGTTAAAAATGTATTCCATACGCCTTATGGCCCAGAAATTAAAATGGGTAGAAAAGCATGGGAAGCACATAAGCCAACAGTGATTGAAGAAGCAAGAAAAATTGCAGCTGATATGAAAGACCCAAGAGTAAAAGAGGCAATGAAAGAAGGTAAAGTACCAGAAATTGTTGCACTCATTGCTTATATGAATAGTTTGAAATAAAGGAAGATAAGATGGATATTAGAGAAATACAAGGCTATGCGTCTTTCTTTATGAGCATCTTTTTGGTGATTATGTTATATGGGTATATTATACACTTATATCGGTCTGAAAAAAAAGGTGAACGAGATTATGAAAAATATGGGAACATTGCACTTGATGATAATATCACAAGTACACCTGTAGAAGATAAACCCGCTTCACAAAGAGATTAAAGGAGGAGAATAAATGAATGCATTAATGATAAAAACATTGGCATTTTCAGCGATTCTAATGATAGCAACTGTGTATGTTGTAATGAGTTTAGATATTGATATTTTTGCAGATTCTGTTAATGCAATAACAATGGGTGGTGCACTTGCCATTGCTGGAATTACGGCTTATGTAACCACGAAATATATTGGTCAAATGAAAACCGATACAGCTTCTGGCCCATTGGCTGATGAGAGTTGGGACGGTATTGGTGAATATAAAAATGAATTGCCTTCAGGTTGGGCTTATAGCTTTTTAGCTGTTTTTATATGGTCAATGTGGTATGGTTTTTATGGGTATCCGATTAATGCTTATAGTCAAATTGGTGAATACAATGAAGAAGTAGTCGCCTATAATAAGAAATTTGAAGAAACACATAAAAATGTTACACCTGAGATTCTCCATGAAATGGGTGAATCTATTTACTTGGTACAATGTGCTCAATGTCATGGAAATACAGGTGATGGGCTTTCTGGTAAAGCAGAAAACTTTAGTGTAAGAACAAAAGAAAGTATTTTAAAAGTAATTAATGAAGGACAAAATGCACTTCATGCTTTCCCTGGAGGTATGCCAGGAGGTATGGCTTCTGGAGAATCAGCAGAAGAAATTGCAGTTTATGTGGCTTCAGGATTTAAAGGTGAAGCACCAGCAATGTATGCAACTTGTGGTGGTTGTCATGGAAACAATGGTGAAGGTGTAGAGATGGTTGGACCAAGAATTAATGGTTTTGACATCAAAAATACACTTGCCAAAGGTAAAAAAGGTTTGATTGGTGAGATGCCATCATTTAATACACTGATTACACCAGTACAAGAAAAAGCATTGGATACATATATTCAGTCTTTGTTAATTAAGGAGTAGGGTATGTCAGAAAATACAAATAGATCTGTTTTTGGATTTCATGGTGTCTTTGGTGTTTTACTCTCGATTGTAGGGCTTATCTTTATTTGGGCTGTATTGATGTCACAAGCAGTGCTTGTACAACAATCTGCGGCAAAACAACCTTATGACCCTGCACCGATTAGAGATGTAAATAATCTAAAAATGAGGTCTGTGGATAACAAGAATTTCGCATTTCAAACAAAGGAAGAAAAATGATTAAATATATGGATAAAGTACTCATGGCTTGTATGGTCTTCTCAGCAATAGCAGCAGTGTATTTGTCAATTACCAAAGAACACCTACTTTATGTAGGCTAAAATGAACAAAGCATCATTTAGGGCAAATTTTTTTGCCGTACTTGCTTTGTGTTTCCTTCCTTCTTTACTTTCTGCGACACCCTTACTACGAAATGACCTTTTAAAAATAGAAGCTGTTGAACTTATCAATGATATGGGAAAAGAACTAGAAGAAAAAACAGGTGTACATATTTATGTCATTGCCACAAATGAACATTTTTCTGAGGGATTTAATCTCGTAGCCCATAGTAGAAAGTATGAAGAAAATCTTACAAAGCCTTATGTCATTTACATTTTTGCACCCTATGCAACGATTACAAAAAAGTCTGAAGTTCGAGGTAGGGTAGGGATTATTCCTTCTTCTAAACAAGTACGCACTTTATATGACTATGAAGAAGTACGAGATGCAGGGATTAATATTGTCGCAATAAAAGACAGTAATACGCCAGAAGATAAATTTAATATCGGTGTACTTCAAGCCTATTCTGTGTTAGCAGATAATATTGCTTCGTCTAAAGATGTCACTTTGACAAAGACCATTAAAGATGAAATGGGTACAATGATTATGATTTTACGCATACTGGTGTATTCTGGTACAGCGATATTATTATGGATATTTATGTTAAGACCATTATGGTTAAGGAGAAAAAATGTCAAAAGATAAGAACACTACCTACTGGCCTCACATGATATTAGGATTTTTGGCTGTAGGTCTTACCTTGGGTTATTGGACGATTAAATCAGCCAATGCTTTACCTGTACAAGAGTCTAATACCTATATGCTAAAGTATCAACAAGCCGATTTGTCTATCAACGAAATTCATGCAAGAGAAAAAGCTTTTGCTAAAGACTATAGTATAGAGATTCAAGAAGTAGAAACCATGGTTATGACGGACAATATACATTCAAATCGTTTACAATTTAATCCTGTAAAACTTTCAAAAGGAAAAAATAATTTTGCCTATATAGTAAAAAATAAAGCAGGAGACATAGTAAAAGATGCCAATGTCAGTTTCTTGCTCACGCGTCCACATAGCCGTAGAGAAGATGTGATGCAAGAAGTGGTGATTTTTAAAGAAAATGCCTATAGAACCCAAGACTTTGATATACAAAAAGCAGGAAGATATACTTTGCAATTTCGTGCCATTATAGGAGAAAAGATAGGCTATTCTTCTTATCCTGCGTATTTAGTACCTTAATTACACTTGCTTAGGGTTTGTCATTACTTCTTTGTTTAGGAGTTGTTCCCATAATTTGGGATTGCTCCATTCTTCTTGAGTTTGCTTTGAAAAGATTATATCCTCCAAGGCAATTTCTCCCATGAGTTTGGAGTGAGCATCTTCATAAAATCCTTGGGCATAACCTGTTTCTGTTTCATGAATGATAATACTATCCAAGCCTACTTCTCTTTCTCCATTTTGCATCATCGTACATTGAATAATGCGTTCTACCATAAGATATATCACACGAGAAAATTGTTCAGCAGAAGGGGATACGGGGAGAGAAACCCATCGTTTAGAATGGCTTTTCATGGCTTGAATATACGCTTCATCATCTTTGTTCCAAAGTGTAATGCTGTGGTCGAAGGTATCAATAAGTTCTTTAATCGTATGCTTCATAAGTCCAAAATCATAAACCATTTGACCATTGTCCAAATAATTTGATTCTAGTAAAACTTCTACTTTATACGAATGTCCATGAATATTTTCACTACAGCGTTGTGTCGTACAGTCACGCACAATATGTGCATTTTCAAATTTAAAAAGTTTGCGTATAAGCATGATTTTTCCTTTGTCTATTATATGTGATAGTAACAAAGATTTCTTTTAAAGAGATAAATGAGAGAAAAGAGGGAAAGCCCCTCTTTTTGTTTAGCAAGAATAAGTAGAAATAAACTCAAATGCTGTAGGTCTTCCCTCATCAGGAAGTACTTGTCTTTCAAATTGATAATGTTGGTAAGTCTCAATAAACTCATCTGTCATCACCACTTTCAAGAAATCACTATCAGCGATAAGACCTTCAAGTGCTTCACGGAAAGTATGAGGCATTTGAGGAATATTTCTTTCTCTAATTTCATCCAAAGAAAGTTCAAATAAATCTTCATCCATAGGTCCAACCATTGGATAACCACCGTTTTTGATACCGTCAAGCCCTGCTAACATAAGCACAGAGAAACAAAGGTAAGGACAAGCAGTAGAATCTGGGAAACGCGTTTCAATTCTAGTAGCCATCTCACCAGCTCCATAAGGAATACGACAGGCAGCCGAACGGTTTTGGCTTGAATAAGTCAAAATTGATGGTGCTTCATATCCTGGGAGAAGTCTTTTGTAAGAGTTCGTACTTGGATTTGTAAATGCAGCGACTGCGTCAGAATGCTTAAAGATTCCAGAAAGGTAATCAAGGGCAGTTTTAGAAAGATTTGCATATTCACCCTCATTATAGAAAAGGTTTTTGCCATCTTTCCAAATTGATTGATGCACATGCATACCATTACCATTGTCACCATAAAGTGGCTTAGGCATAAATGTAGCCGTTTTCCCATTGAGGTGTGCTACCATTTTGACAACATATTTGTATTTTTGTACATTATCAGCAGCTTCAATAAGTCCACCAAATTTGATACCAATTTCACCTTGGGCTTGTGCTACTTCGTGGTGACCTAGCATGACTGTAAGTCCTACTTCTTCAAGAAGTAGCATCATCTCAGCTCTCAAATCTACCATAGAATCCGTTGGCATGGTTGGAAAGTATCCACCTTTAGTCCCTGGTCTGTGACCCATGTTACCAAATTCGTAATCCGTTCCAGCACTCCAACCACCCTCTTCAGATTCAACTTTGTAAGATGCTTCGTTGATATTGTCTGTAAACTTCACATCATCAAAGATGAAAAATTCATTTTCAGGTCCAAAGTACGCATCATCAGCAATCCCTGCTTCTTCCATGTATGCTAGTGTTTTCTTCGCAATAGAACGAGGACATTTTGAGTACAATTCATTTTCATAAATATCATAGACATCACAAATCACAATAATCGTAGAATCAGCAGTAAATGGGTCAAGAAACGCAGACTCAACATCAGGTTTAAGTAGCATATCTGATTTGTCAATCGGTTGCCAAGCATCAATAGAAGAACCATCAAATGGAAGACCTGCTTCAAGCATAGACGCTTCAACAGCAGACATTCTATAAGAAATATGATGCCAAGCACCTTTAATATCCGTAAATCTAAAATCTACAAATTCAACCTCATTCTCTTCACAAAACTTATAAAACTCATCCGTGTTATTCACAAACTTACCCATAGGGACTCCTTAAAATTAATAATGCAATCATTGTAGCACTTTAAAAGTTAGAGTGTGAAGAGAGAATGATTAAAAAGTAAGCAATTATGGGGTATGCGTTTTAAAAGTAACAAAATGATTTAGAGAAGAGATAAAAACAATCTCTTCTACGCTTTCTTCCTCAAAGTCTTAATGCATTTTCCTCTCTCTTCACTTTCTATATATGTCCATAATATCTTGGTCTATATTAAACATTGGAAATTCAGAAATCTTTTTATTGCTTGTTGCTAAATCTCTTTTATTTTTTACACCCATAAGAATTTCATTTTCAACAATTGAATTCAAATAAAGTGTAGGCTTTTTACTTTCATAAATTTCTAACTTTCCATTAATATAATCAATAATAATACAAGTATAGACAAAAATCATCTATCTTTTATCTCTTCGTAAATCATGCACATACTTAGCACTATCATCAATATGCAACAAAGCTACACTCTCTATATCTTCACTATCATAAGCTCTTTGGATAATACGACTATGCTTCTTAGGGTCTTTTTTTTGAACACTAAACTTCTCTATTTTCAATGTGATACTCATCTTTGGATTTCCCATATGAAGAATCAAGTGTTTCTCTATTAACGATAATAGATTCGATTATTTGGTCTGGGTTGCTAATCGTTCCTGTTGGGGTTAGCAAATCTCCGTATATTTAATTTTTAATTTTAATAGGTATTTTTGTAGCAAAAGTTTTTGC